>SAMEA104404106__coassemble_540_pt1 | contig 38380 bp, 32 predicted proteins | sample SAMEA104404106__metabat2_high_PE_006 | metagenome-assembled genome bin SAMEA104404106 (sample SAMEA104404106) | Balaenoptera acutorostrata
TGAATTCGATCTTGGACCTCTTGCCGGTAATTGAGAACAATACAATGTAAGGCAAGGACGAATTACGGATTGTAGAAAGAGTGATTCATTCTCAAGAGCAGTATCTTGTTTCAACCTTCCTTCGGAAAGGTTCTATTACTTTCATGGCATTTGAACTAGAGCTCAGAGGATTGACGGAGTCGTGTTTGATATATGACTAGGTATATTTGTACCTAAGTGAATGTTGAACTCGCAGGCGATGCAGGAGAGTGCCTTAGAATGGAAATTTCCAGATTTCAAGTGCGACTTTAGATTCAAGAACCATAGATGAAAATCACTGATTTGACATACCGCAATCCGTATGCTGATAATACAATCAGGTAGGTGAAATCATGGAGTGTAATGGTAGCTTTGGACCTGGATTCAGGTATGAATTGCATGCTGTAGAAAGCGTCATTCCTGTTCTTATGGATGATGAAAAGCTTAAGAAACTTTTGGCTAGGTTTGTGGAGGATAATCCTGACCTGAAATTCTTACCAGAAGATATCCAGTATCAGAAGTCTTGTCTCAAGATACATGGCAAACCTACATTGTTGTCATTTCTGATGTGTGGACTATATCCTCAGTCGGTATTCCCTCAATTGGCCATAATTGCATCCCATGTTCCTGGTAGATATATGGGAAGTATGGATGAGAGGACAGGAGTGTACTTTCTCGATTCCAAGAGAATAGAAGGAACTCTGGATGAGATGCTTGAAGGTGCAATGAGATTTGTTGAGCGCAATATTCAAGTTGACAGCTCTACTGGAGCTCCTGAGTATTCCGATGTAGCTATCAGAGAGGCATTGCTCAATGCACTTGTTCATAGAGATTACAGTGTATATACAGAGGGGCGTCCAATTCAGTTGATAATGTTCAGTGACAGGATGGAAATACGTAATCCTGTTAAGGAATCCGGAAATGAGAGCTCTGATCTTCGAAATTGTCTCATCATGAAGGCAATGGAACTTATGGGAATAGCTGAAAACATGCACCTGGGAATTGCAAGGATGCAGGAAGCTCAGAGACGTTATGGATTGCCAGAGCCTGTATTCGAAACTCGCTATGGAGAATTCATTGTGACTTTACATAAGAGTGCAAGGTAAACAGCAAAGGCCACCGTTTGGGTGACCTTTTGCTTATTGTATATTTACTTCCTGATGGAATCTATCTTCTCAAGGTAGTGCTTCTTCATGTCCATCTCGAAGTCCTTGTCGCACTTGTATTCCCTGCCAAGTACCGGCATCCAGAGCTTTGGATCTTCAAGACATAGATATGTGAATACCTTGCTTCTGAAGTCCTCGCTGAAGGAATGGAAGAAGTGGGAGAACATCTTGAGCTTGGTTTCGAATGGATAGGAATACTTACCTGCTGTAGGTAGGAGTTCCATCTCGAGTACTCTCGATTTCTCATCCTTCTCCCTCATGTACTGGATGTTCTCCTTGGTGAAGATGAGAGTGCCGGATGAGATCATGCAGATCTCCTCTGGCTTGAAGCGTCTTTCGATCTCGTGGGCGATGAACTCGTATTCCTTTTCCCAGCCCTTGAAGTAGACCATTGGATGGATGTGGAATCCTACGAGGTTTCCCATATCCCTGCATCTCTCTGCATTGTGAAGTCTCTCTTCAAGTGTTGCTGTAAGGTGCTCTTCCTTCTCTATTACTGTTGGTGCATTGAGGGACCATGTGAATACCATGTTCTCTGGGTAATGCCTGTCAAAGCAATTCCTTCCTGCCTTGCTCTTGAGTTCTATTACCAGGTCTGGATGCTGGGAAGCGAAGTTCGATAGAGCTGTGAGAGTTCCATAGTCGTCACCGATCAGGAGTGAATCCGATGCCTGACCGGTTCCTATATGCCAGACTCCCTCAGGAATCTCAAGCTTCTTCAGCTTCTCATCGAGGTCTGCAACGATCTCTATCCTGTTCTCATTGTAGAAAGCCTGTACAGAGCAGTATGAACATGCAAAGCCACACTGCATTACCGCATCCAGTGTTGTAAGCTTGCAGCATCTTGTTACCTCTCCATCTATTGGGCATGGGCATTTGCCGAAGCCCAGCTTATGCTTTTCTGACTGAACGCCGATTGTCTTGGGACGTACGAGGCGCTGGGTAGGGAAGGTTGAGTAGTCGGTTTCTGTGCTTCTGAGGGAATTGATGTATGAGCGTTCCTCTCTCATCAGCTCGTCTCTACGCTGTGCACCCTTGAGGGAATCTATCTTATCGTAATCAAGGACATCGAGGATGCTCTTCTCCATCCAGAGCTCTGTATCCTTCTCGTCCTTGACGAATTCAAGTCTTGATGATGAGGAAACCCTATACTTCTCGAAGAGCTCCTCGATCCTGTCTCTCTTATCACTTTCGAAAGTCGAAAGTATCTTTTCCATGGCGTTCATGATATCAATCATATAAACTTACCTTTATTCTGTCCATGTGATACTATTTCCTTTGATGAAAAGCGCAAGAGACCAGGCCAGGGAGCTGCCACAGAATCCAGGCTGCTACCTGATGAAGGACAAGAATGACAAGGTAATCTACGTCGGCAAGGCCAAGAACCTACATAGACGTGTAAACCAATATTTCCTACCGAATAGAGACATGAAGACTACATGCCTTGTCGAACATATAGACCATATAGACTTCATCATTACAGGCAACAACTATGAAGCTCTCGTTCTCGAGAACAACCTGATCAAGAAATACGATCCTCATTACAATATCCTTCTGAAGGATGGTAAGAGCTATCCAGTTATCAAGATAACAAATGAGGACTTTCCAAGGATCTACAAGACAAGAAGGATCCTGAAGGATGGCGCGAAGTACTTCGGACCTTATCCAAGCATACATAACCTTGACCAATACCTCGATTTTGTAGCAAAGGCATTTCCACTTAGGCTCTGCTCAGGATCTTTGAAGAAGCATAAGGATGCCTGCCTCTACTACCACATGGGCAGGTGCAGCGCTCCCTGCATCGGCAAGGTAACGAAGGAAGAGTACCATCAATATGTAAAGGCTGTGGAGGATTTCCTATCAGGGGATGACAGCACTGTGATCAAGGAAGTCGAGAAGGCCATGCTTAAGGCTTCCCGGGAACTTGATTTCGAGACTGCTGCAAAGAAGAGAGACCTTCTTACAGCCCTCAAGAGCATGCAGGTGAATCAGATGGTCGAGGACCATGATTCACCGGAGAGCAGGGACTACATCGCAATCGAGATGAGGTCTTACCTCACTACGATCTCCATCATGCAGTTCAGGGCTGGATGCCTCATCGGTAAGGCACTCTACCGCTCTGAAACCCTTGGAGACGAGGATGAGACCCTGTTCTCATTCCTTGTCCAGTACTATGCAGATGGCTCCAATCTACCACGCGACATCTATGTATCGAGCGAGATAGACTTCGAATTGATGGAAGACTATTTCAGGAACGAGTTCGGCTTCAAGGTGAATGTCCAGCTGCCGCGCGACGGAAAGCACTACAGGATAATCCGACTGGCTGCCGAGAATGCATCTCGAGACGTCGAGAAGAGACTGAAGGACACGGACAATACTCCTGCGCTCGAGCGCCTCAAGGAAATAGTCCACATGGACAGGATTCCGAGACACATCGAAGGATTCGATATCGCGCAGCTATCCGGTAAGTACACAGTAGCGTCTCTTATCGTATTCAGGGATGGAAATCCGTCCAACCGTGAATACAGGCATTTCTCGATAAAGAGCCTCGAAGGCAAGATTGATGACTTCGAGTCGATGCGTGAGGCAACGTCCCGTCGTTATACAAGGTTGTTGAATGAGAAGGCCGAGCTTCCATCGCTATTGATGATAGATGGCGGCAAGGGACAGGTGAATGCAGTAGAGGAGATTCTCATCGCACTCGGTATCCGAGACAAGATAACGCTTGTAGGACTTGCCGAGAAGAACGAGGAGATAGTGTTCCCCGGACCGGGGCCGAACCTGGTGCTCGATAAGTCGGACCCAGGACTCAGGGTCCTCATTGCCGTAAGAGATGAGTGCCATAGATTCGCAACCTCCTTCAACCAGAGGATGAGAAGCAAGGAAGCCTCCTTCCAGCTGTTGGAATCAATCGATGGCATGGGAAGGAAAAGATCCGAAAAAGTCATGAAGACCTTCGGATCTGTAGAGGAGATACTGAAGAATTCCCCGAAGGAGATTGCCTCCAAGGCAGGAATCCCTCTCACTGTTGCGGAGCGTATCCTAAGGAAGCTTGATTTCTAGTCCTTCCGGATAGATATCAAGTCCTCTTGTTTCACCGCCATTTACTATTACGTTGAAGATTATGTCCTGGAATAGTCGGTAACCTTCGGAGCCCTGTATCTTGAGCTCTGTATCGCACTCGGCCAGGTATTTGACTATCTGGTGGATCTCCTCGTGCCTGTACTTCCTGAGTCCCATCTGGATGATAGGCTTCTTCTTGTAGCTTATTCCGGGACGAGGTACGAATGTTGTCTGGAAGCCAGTTGCCTCCTGGAAGATCTTCTCCATAGGCACTCTCTTTTCCGAGAGGTTTGCACAGTCCTCGAGAAGCCTGAATTCACTTGTGAGTATTGTAGCTGCAGTTACTAGTCCTCGCGGATCCTGCAGGTTTATCGCGGCAAGGACCAGCAATGATTTCTCGAGGTCCCTCGATGCCATCGCTGCAAAGAGTGTATATCCAGTCTCGCCTTTCTCCCTTGATATGACAGCTGAGATCTCTTCTGATGTCAGTGTGTTATTTGCAATCTTTCCCTTGTAGTAGGAGGCGATTCCGTCGATGGTGGACTTCATCTCGGCCTTGTTGTTCTCGACCGAGCCCATGATCTCCTCGACACCGTCGGGTGTAACTCGGAATCCTGCCTTGGAGAACTGGTTTGTGATCCAGCGTACCTTGTTGTTGTCGAACTCCTCGTAGAAGATCTGGGATTCCAGGTTCTTCTGGTTCCTTGCAAAGGGACTTGCGTTGTCCGAGTCGAGGATTATCAGGTAGACATCCCTCTCTGGATTGTTCATGTACTCGACAAGCCCCTTTACGAAGGTGGATGTCTTCGGTACAGCTTCGAAGTACTTCAGCACTATGAGACGCATCGGAGCAAAGAGGGAAGGCTGTCTCAGTGATGAGAGCACTTCCTTCTCGCAGTTGTCGTTTGCATAGTATGTCTCGATCTCAAGATCTGGACACTGGGATAGAAGTCCATTCCTCTCGAGTTCGTATCTTTCGTTCTTGTCGCCTTCTTCAGGTCCCAGCAGTATTAGGTTCTGTTCTTTCACGTTCTGTACTTCCTCAACTTGACTTCAAGGATACCAAGAATCCTGCATTCATGTGTAGTGATGATTCCAATGGAGTCGTTCTCCGGAATCAGCTCGATCCTTTCGTTCCTCTCCCTGTAGCGCCTCAGGACCTGTATCTTCTGCTCGTTCTCTCCGAGTATCGATGCAAGGACTATCTGGTTGTTCGATGCTGTGCTGGACCTGTGGAATATCAGGGTGTCTCCTGGGACTATGCCTTCACCGACCATCTCGTCTGAATGGTTCACGATGGCAAAGGATTCTTCCGACACTCCGAGACTTCGGGGTATCTGGAGATTCCCGTCCGGATATCCATCCATTTCATAGCAGCTCCTGTAGAGTGGTATGTCCAACAGCTCTGTAGCTCTTCTGAGATCCTTCGGCAATATGAAGTCACCACTTACGTTCTCTAGGTATCCCTTCCTTTCCAACGCAGCGAGGGTTTCGTAGATTGTGCTTCTTGCCTTGCCGTAGCCTTCTGCAACTTCAGAGATTGTTGGAGTCCTGCCGCTTTTCCTTGAGAGTTCCGTATAGAAATCCAACAGCTCCCTCTGCTTCTCGGTGAGCTGCTTCACTTATACGTCGAACCTGTTGAGGAAGGCATTCTCCATCTCATCTGCGCATTCCTCTTCGCCTTCACCTTCTGTGATGAGAGTGAGTTTAGTCTTGTATATTGCGCCAAGTGTGATGATACCCATGATGGACTTGGCGTTGATGGTCATGCTGTCCTTCACGATGGTTACATCGCATGGATACTTCTGTGCAATGGTGCTTATCACGGAAGCAGGACGAGCATGGATGCCTGCCCTTGTAAGTACTTCAAGTTCCTTCTGTATCATCAGAGTTCATCTCCTATGGTGTCTGTGTTGTAGTAGAGCCTTCTTGCAGTCTCGGATTCGATCCACTTGAGAACCGACTGGTCGAACTCCTTCGAGGAGTAGTATCCAAGCTTCTTGAGCCTCTCGTTTCTTGCAGCAGTCTCGATGAGGATTGGGATGTTCCTTGCAGCTGATACCGGGAGTATCACCTCCGGAATCTCGATTCCCATGATGTTGGTGTTGTTCTGGTCACCGATCCTGTCGTAGTTCTTCCCCTCGTCCCACTGCTCGAGCTTTACAGAGAGCTGTATCTGCTTCTTCTCTCGGATGGCTCCGACGCCGAAGAGAGTCTGGAGGTTGATGATTCCTATGCCTCGGATCTCCATGTGGTGGGCAAGCATTGGATTCTCTCCCATGCCGATGAGGAGACTGTCCGATATCCTCTTGATCTTTACTGTGTCGTCGCTGATGAGCCTGTGTCCGCGCTCGATGAGTTCGAGTGCAACCTCACTCTTTCCGATACCGCTGTCTCCCCTGATGAGTATTCCGATGCCATAGACTTCCATCAGTACTCCATGTATTGTTGTCGTCTCTGCAAATACCTCATCGAGCATTGCATAGATCCTTCTCTGGAATACCACTGATTCAAGCGGGGTTACGAGCAGGGCAACTGCATTCTTCTCGCAGAGCTCCATGATGAAGTCGCACGGAGTCTCTCCGCCGATGAAGATTACACAGGGAAGATTGAGTGTGAACAGCTTCTCTACATTCTCCCATTCGCCCTTGGCTTCAAGCATCTGTAGATATGCCTGTTCACCACGGCCAAAAAGCTGTATGCTTTCTGAGGCGAAATCCTGGAAGAATCCTGAGAGGGCAAGGCCAGGACGGCTGATCTTGTCGTCTTCGATCTTGCGGCTGAGACCACTTCTTCCTGCGATACACTTGAGCTGAAGCTGATTATGCTCCTTCAGGTCGAGATCCAACAGATCAAGTACGGTAAATTCACTCATAGAGTGAAGTATATCATGTTTATAGAGGAATAGAATATGTTTGACCTTAGAATCATCACAACAGGCGGAACTTTCGATAAGCACTACGATGCAGTAAGAGGGGAGCTCACTTTCCATGAAAGCCATCTTCCGAAGATCCTCCAGCAGGCTCGCACAACACTTTCCATCTGCCTTGAAGGTGCGCTTGCAGTAGACTCACTCCAGATGACTGAGGAGGAGAGAGCTGAAGTAGTGGAGCATATCGGACATTCAACAGAGGATAGGATCGTAGTTATCCACGGAACCGATACAATGGTGAAGACTGCAACCCTTGCAGCAGAGGAACCTAAGACACAGGGCAAGACTGTTGTATTCACTGGTGCCATGATTCCATACGCACTTGAGAACAGCGATGCAGAGTTCAACCTCGGTGTTGCAATTTCAGCAGTTCAGCTTCTCACTCCTGGCATCTACGTTGCAATGGGTGGAAAGATCTATCCATACAACCATGTAAGGAAGAACAGGGAAAAGGGCGTATTCGAGTACGTTGACTGATATGAGAATAGAAAGGCTTTCATTCGATACCATTACAGAGGAACTCTTTGAGGATATGGTGGATCTTGAGAACAACTGCGGACTCGAGCCATTTCCTCCGGAGGTACTCCTTGCCGACCTGAAGTTCCAGGAAACTTTTGCATGCATCGAAGATGGACACATCATAGCCTTCATTACAGTCTCTGACGAGGAAGGCTACTACGAGGGAGACCTCTTCATCTTCAACCTGAATGTTGGGCTTGAACATCGAAGGAAGGGGCTTGCTACTGGACTTATCAGGAAGGCCCTTTCAGAACATCCAGAGTGTGGATATATGACACTGGACGTCAGGAAGGATAACGGGAAGGCGATGAATCTCTATAGGAAGCTTGGCTTCGAAAAGGCAGATATACCCAGCCTCAATGGGGATAGCGACATCGTAATGAGAGCCGACAGGAATACAATACTTATGTAGGGAGTGAAGGGAGCCTGACCGGTTCCCTTCTTTCATATCAGCTGGTGTGTTGACTTCTGTTACTTCTCTATTATACTGAATATAAATTCAGTGAAAAATAATTCAGTATGATAGAGGATAAAGATATGTTCTTGGGTAGAGAGAAGGAACTGAAGCAATTAAGGGATGAGTTCGAGACTTCCGGTAGAAGTGCAGTCCTGGTATACGGTAAGAGGAGAGTGGGTAAGTCTACTCTTATTGGTGAAGCTGCCAAGGTGTTCAAGGGTACTGTGATAAATCATCTCTGTGTGAAAAGCAGCTATGAGGGAAACCTTGAATTGCTAAGTAGAAGTGTCTGTCTTATGCTTGGTTTTCCTGTCATGAAATTCCCTACCATCATGGATCTGATGGATTTCCTGAAGTCTCTCAATAGGGATATCCTGCTGGTATTGGATGAATATCAATATCTGAAGCAGTCAAGAAAAGACTCGGAAGTCGATTCCTATATGCAGACGATAATAGATTCACTTCCAGAGAACATGAAGATAGTCCTATGTGGTTCCTATATCTCTGTAATGAAGGAGCTGCTCGAAGAAGAGAATCCACTTTTCGGTAGATTTACCTTGATACAGCATATCGAGGAATTCGACTATAAGGATGCATCTCTTTTCTATCCGGAACTGCCAGTGAGAGACAGAATCAGGTACTACTCCATATTTGGAGGGTCACCTTATGTACTGTCTCAACTGGATTATGGAAAGAGCCTGGAACAGAATATCCAGGAAAACCTGCTCGATAAGAACAGCATTCTTCGCACATATATTGAAAATGTAATGCTCAAGGAAATCCAGAAGGCTTTCGATGTAAGGATCCTGGAAGTCATTGGTAATGGAAAGAAACGCTATAACGAGATTGTCTCCCATCTTGGAGTGAAGGATAATGGTCTACTGGCCAAACAGATAAAGAATCTCATGAATATGGAAACAATAGGGATTGTATATCCAATCAATAAGCCCAACGACAAGAAGAAGCAGTTCTATGAGATAAGAGACAATCTCATGCGATTCTATTTTACCTATATATTTGGAAATGACAGTCTGATTTCAAAGTTTGGTGAAAAGACCTTTTTTGCCAATTATATACAGGCATCGCTGAATACATTCATAAGCTTCCGACTTGAAGGAATTGTGAATCAGTATTTTTCCCACCAGGCAAAGGAAGGAAAGCTTTCCGGTGTGAAGGATTTTGGCCTCTACTGGTATGATGACAAGGCAACTGGCAGGAACGGTGAGTTCGATTGTGTGCTCAAGGTATCTGATGGGTATGATTTCTATGAAGTGAAATTCTATGAGTCTCCTATGGATTATCGAGTTTGCAAAAAAGAGGAAGAACAGGTTAGAGCCATAGAGAATCTCCATTGCAGGAAGATTGGATTTGTCTGTTCTTCAGGTTTTTCCTTCGATTCAGATGAATATGACCTGATAACAGGGGAGGAACTTTATATCTAGTATTGGAAACCCATGTAATGATAGAAGGGAGCCTGATCGGTTCCCTTCTTTCATATCAGCAGATTGCCTTCTGTCTTGAATTGTCTCTATTCTGATGTATGATGATTTCCTCATTCAGAATCTTTCTGTCTTCGATGATCCTGCCTGGATTTCCTGCAATGAGTTCGTTGTAGTATGGAATCAGCAGCTTTGAGTGGTAGATGCTGAATTTCCTATGAAGCAGTGTCAGGGCATCAAACGCGATGATTTGACGGGATTCACTTAATCCTTCAGATTGGGAAAGCAGGAGGGCGTATGGGCAATAAGGCTGTTGGAATTACCTGGGATGAATATAAGAGAGACTATATGTCTGAAGAGGAAAGATCAGCATTGAGAGAAAGGGTGGAAGCCATACAGAAAGAAATCGATGCAGAGGAGTCGAATCAGAAATATTCGAGGTGAATGGTATCTTGGTACGTCATTCTGGTCGTGTTCTTGACTCCATTGGATAAGAGCTTGGGGGTAGCTGATATTGTATGATTTTTACTGAAAGATTTTTCAGTGAAAAATAATTCAGTATAATTCAGCCTGTTTTTAGACATGACAAAGGCCACGTTTATTCGTGGCCTTTTGAATTATTGATGAGAAGAGTATCAGAACTGTATCTCTACACCATCGACATAGAGCTTGCCAGTAGGAGTTCCCTGTCTTCCATAGATCCTGTCTATCTCGGTTGCGTTGGATTTTACTGCTGCATTCTTGACAGTTACTCCATCGACATGGACTCCGCCAGTCCTTGTCTCACCATTTGCAGTCTTTTCAGTTCCTGCTGCACCAACTGTACCCATGATTGAACCAGCCTTGTTATCGGATGAGCCTGTAGATGTGACGATGATGTTCTCAGCTGAAGAATCCTTGATGTAGAAATCTGTCCATGGATCCTGTGTTGCATGTCCAACAAAACCACCTACTGAGCCCTTGGCTATGACTGATGTACCCTTGATGGATGAGCCTTCGATCCTTACAGTCTGGAATACTGGGCCATCATTTCCTGAGTATCCTGCAGCTGCACCAATGAATCCACCTGTCCAGTGTCCACCTGCAACCTTTGAATCGATAAGGTGACAGTTGATGATCGATACTTCGCTTGAAGCCTGAGTGTATCCAATGAATGCGCCTACGCCATTGGTGTTGCTTTCCTCTGGTCCATTTATGACAGCATCCCTTATTGTGAGATTATGGATCTCCAGAGAGGACTTTCCTGCCCATGTGGAAGCGAATAGTCCTGCATTTGAATCTGAGTTGACCTGTAGATTCCAGATTGTGTAGCCATTGCCTTCGAGGATTACCTTTCCGCATGGATCGTTGTATCCATCGATGGCTGCAGGTGTCCAATCATGACCTGCCAGGTCAAGTGAATTCTTCAGTTCGATTGTCAATGTAGCATGCTTTCCATTGCCGTACTTGTTGGCATTTGCCATGATTCCTGCGAAATCCTCTGCGTTATCGATCTCGATCCTGTAGTTGTCACCATCCTCGACTACCTTCTTGTCGATGTCATCCTTTGATGTTGCTGTTCCATCCCAGGCTGCAGCCTTCTGCCAGACTGCTGTAAATTTCATGTCCTTGGTTATCTTTACTGATTCTCCTGCCTGATATACAGTACCATCTCCATCCTTGTAGCCAAGGAAGTCATGGAGCTTCCTTTCATTCTGTACTGGAAGTTCGAAGCTATCCCCCTCGTTCATTTCTACTGTTGCGTCTGCGCTTCCCTCTGATACGACAGTTACACTGTATCTTGTAACTGGAATTTCATTCTGACATGATGCGAATGTGAAGACCATCATCACTGCCATGAATACTGCTAGGAATCTTTTCATTGTTACCTCCTCTGAAAGACCTATATATGAAAGGGTCCTGGAGATCTGTGGAGGCATGTGGATTTACCTTGTATGAACTATCTCAGGGCTTTTCCAATTCCATACCTTATGAAAGATGTAGAAATGGATACCTCCGCTTGATGGACATGGGCGTAAGTCCTGCAGACAGGGTCTTATCACTGGCCGAATGAATAAGATTTCATTATCATCATATTGTGTTGTATAATTAAGCAGTAATTCCAGCGGAGCAGAAGCGGGAAATGGAAGATTTAATAAAGCATATATTTGAAAATGGTTTCCCTTGAATAGGTCCATACAGGTTTCTTGGTTGATATTTCATTGTATTCAAAGGAAATATATTCAGCTGTAATATTCCTGTATGCAGGACTCACAAGGCAGTTGTTCCTAACATGCCATCAAGACATAACCTATTTTCCATCCGTTTTGCCAAGGGAATATGCACAGTTTGGCCTGCCATTTGGAGAAAATTACATGTTGGATGGGTGGATATCCTAGAATTTGGACCGTTCTGAAGGTCAAGAGAGGGATAGCAGCCTGTCCTCTATGTCCTGCATAAACTCATGACGGGGATGAGAATATGACAAAGGCCACGATTTCTAGTCGTGGCCTTCCTCTATACCCTTGAAGGGCTCATAGTCCCATTGTCTTCTCTTTTTCCTTCTTTGCGGCTGCCTGGATCTTATCTGCGAGAAGTTCGATTCCCTCATAAAGCTCGTAGCAGTCCTGACTTACTACCTTTTCCTTCTTCCATACGAAGTGAAGCATGGCATCAAGGTGATAGCCGATTCCCTTTGACTCTCTTGTGATTGCAATCTCAAGGTCATGGAGATAGTCTTCGGCAAATGCGAGTTTCCTGAGCTTCTTGTCGATGAAGTCTCTTGTGTCGTCGCTTGGCTGGTAATTGATACCTCTGATTGTTAGATTCATACGCTCCTCCTTTATATTTCGTATTCTTATGATTAAATCATATCACAGATATTGGGATAAGCTATGAATTCTTTGAGAAGATTTGTGTCCTATATGCTTAGAAGTATGATGAGTTCTGTCTTGTTATGCGTAAAAGCACAACAATATGTAGACTAGTTGCGGTTGTAGGATGTGTCGAGTGCCATCTCGCCACGGTATTTTGCAACAGTCCTGCGCGCTACCTTTATGCCCATCTCAGCAAGCTTGTTGGAGATCTTCTGGTCGGAAAGTGCCTTTCCTGTATTGTTCTCCTCGATGATCTTCCTGATATGTTCCTTGATCGCGTTCTTTGAGATTGCATTCTCATCCTTCTTCTCGAAGCCCGATGCCGATGAGAAGAAGTAGGAGAGTGGAAGTACACCCCAGTCCGTATCTACATACTTGCCGGAGCAGAGTCTCGAGATTGTGGATGGAGACAGCTCCAGAACTTCAGCGGCGTTGGACTGTGTATCCGGTACAAGGTACATGGGGCCTGACTGGAAGAAGTTCTTCTGGTGGCTCATTATGTATGTTGAAAGGAGTATCAGGGAACGCTTTCTCAGGTCCAGTGCCTCTACGATCTTCTCTGCACTTGCCTTGTTCTCCTTGATGAAGGACTTTGTCTTATCGTCGGCTTCCTTTCCAAGCTCCTTCTCGAGCTCGAGGTATTCCTCGCTGAGAGTGCACTCCGGAAGTACCGAATCATCGTACTCAGCGATGATCTCGCCTTCCTCGTTCTTCTTTATGGAAATCTCAGGCCTGATGTATTTCTCGAAACCGACTCCGTACTTGATGGCAGGATATGGACTGAGTGTCTTCAAAACTGCAATCAAGGCCTTGATATCCTCTTCATCGGTCTTCAGGGAAAGCGCTGCCTTCTCTGTCTTGCCGCCCCTGATCATCTCAAGGTTGTCTGCGAGGAACGAAAGCTTCTTCCTGTCTTCAGGGAGGATGTCGAGCTCGCCTATCTGGATCTTCAGCGATCCCGGTACGTCCTCAGCTCCGATTCCTGTCGGGTCTAAGGTCCTGAGTGTCTCAAGGGCCCTGTCGATCTCTTCCCTGCTATGTCTCTGGAATAGGTTCTCAGGCCTTGTAGTAAGGAATCCCTTGTCATCGAGTGAGGAGGCAATCCTTAGTACTGCATCCTTCTCACGCTCTGAGATGTCGAGCATCTCAACCTGCTTCTCGATATGCTCGATCAGTGTTTCCTTCTGCTCGAGTAGCCTGTCTGCCCAGTATGCCTTGTCACCGTCGTCATTGTTCCTGTCATCATAGACGTAGATCTCTCCACGCTTATCCATGGAGTAGGAGGAGTTGTAGCTTACAGAGAGGAAGGGATTCCTCTCTTCCTCGGTCTTTATTATTCCCATCATGTCATCGGCATTGTATGCAAGCATCTCCAGACGCTGTATCTGCGCCTGTGAAAGCTTGAGCTGAAGCTTCAATGCTAGATCCATGGAAATTCCCGGCATAATCTCTAAACCTACCTTTCGAATGACTCTCCGAAGTAGATCTCCTTTGCCATCTGGTTGGAAAGGAGCTCTTCGCGTGAGCCTGATACTATGATGAGTCCATCACTGATGATATGGGCTCTTGTCGTGATCTCAAGGGTATCACGAACGTTATGGTCTGTAAGAAGCACTCCGATTCCATCGTAGGAGAGCTGTCTTATTATCTGCTTGATCTCGTATACGGCCTTCGGGTCGATTCCTGCAAATGGTTCGTCGAGAAGGAGGAACTTTGGATTCGTTGCAAGTGCTCTTGCAATCTCGGTCCTTCTTCTCTCGCCTCCCGAGAGTGTGTATCCCATCTGCTTGCGGACCTTTCCGATTCCGAATCTCTCGATGAGGTCCTCGAGCATCACACTCCTCTCCTTCCTGCTCATTCCCTTGTTGGCCTCGAGAATCATCCTGATGTTGTCCTCGACCGTGAGCTTGCGGAAGATGCTTGGTTCCTGTGGAAGGTATGCAAGTCCCATCATCGACCTCTTGTGCATTGGAAGGGATGTGATGTCGTTCCCGTTTATCAGGATCTTCCCTCCGTTGGACTTGATGAAGCCTACGATCATGTAGAAGGAAGTCGTCTTTCCAGCCCCGTTAGGGCCAAGAAGTCCCGTTACCTCTCCCGATTCCATCGAGAAGGTTACATCCTTCACAACATGCTTCTTGCCATAGAACTTGGAAAGATGCTCTACATTGAGTACATCAGCCATTGATGGACCCCCTTATGTTTCCGTCGAGTCTGATCTCCTCGTTCTCAAGATCGAGTACTACGAGTTCTGCCTGGTATGTGTCCCCCCTGTAGGTGACATCTGCTCCGCCTCTTATCTCGAGTCTCTCCCTGTTCCTGTCATAGCTTATGGATTCTGCCTTGATGCGTACTATATCGTCTCCATCGATCTTGTTCATGCGTACACGTCCGGAGAGTACGAGTGTCTCGTTTGCCATATCGAACTCGAGATGGCTTGCACTTGCAGAGAGCTCGTTCCCCCTGTCTTCGATCTCGAAGTAGGATGGGATGAGGATCCTGTCAAGCTCCCTGTCGTAGTAGAGGGAGGATGACCTGATGGTCATATCCCTTTCATCATCGACGATCTCTACGTTTCCGCTGCACCTGATCGTACTCCAGCCAGAACCTGTAAGCTCCATGCTGTCAGCTTCGATCGAGAGCGAGCCGACCTTTACGGAAGCTCCTCCTGTAAGTGAGACGCTTTCCTTGCCGTTCTTCAGGACCATGCGGCTTACTCCTCCGTTGAAGGAGATCTCATCGGCAGATGCGAAGGATAGGGCAAGTGTAAGAACCATCAATAGAACTGCAATCTTCCTATTCATACGTCAAGCCTTCCTTCTTCGATCTTCCTGAAGCTGTACTCTTCCTTCCTGAGGTTTCCATAGAAGCCCGTTCCCCTGAAGATTCCATCTTCGTATTCTACCATGACAGAGTCGTCGGTTGTAACCTCTTCATTCTCTATATCGAATACAAGTACACCTTCTGTCTGTAGAGTCAGTCCGCTTTCTATGTCTTTCAGGTGAATTTCACCTTCAAGGGTGAGTATTCTGGTACTCGTGTTTATCTTTCCCCTGTCTGCCGATCCCTCAAGGCGGATGTTTCCTTCGCTGTCCTTCTGGCTGAAGGTGAACGCTCCAAGCTCTGCATACTCGTCGATGGAGTAGTAGGTTATCAGGTCGGACGTGAGGATTATAGGCTCATCTCCGGTATGTACCTGCATGGTTCCATGCTCGAGCACCATATCTGGTCGCTCGAGTTTCTCGCTCTTCTCCTCCTCGTGCCTGTCGAAGGTGCAGGAAGGAAGCAGGAGCATTGCAGACAGCATCAGGATGAGGAATCTCTTCAATCTCTCTTCTCCTCGACTCTAGGCATGAATTCTCTTCTCTTCTTCCTGAAATAGAGGAAACCTATTCCGAATCCGATTGCAACCGATATGATTGCTCCGATGAAGGCCCAGCCTTCACTTCCATGGGATAGGTACTTTCCGAGGAAGAATCCTGGAAGGAACATTACAAGAGGAAGGCCAAGCGACATGAAGATCGAGGTAAGTGTCTTGCCCGATGGCATGTCGATTATCACCTTGTCGCCTTTCTTGAGTTCTATCATCTCGTCGATGTAGGCGTCGAAGGAGGAATCCTTTGCAGTGCAGAAGAATGAGCCCGAACAGCCTTCGCAGGCTGTCCTGTCGCATCCAACCTTCACTTCCTGTCCCTTTGAGTCCTCAAGGACCGTCACTTCCTTCTTCATCTGGATTCATGCTCCTTGGGATTCTGTATCTCCACGTGTTCGATGAAAGGTTCGATCCCTACAGCTTCTCCTGTAGTCTCATCGATCGATACACATACTCCCTGGATGACTCCATCGTTCCAGCATTCCCTGCTCCTGAGAGGAATTCCCATCCTGAGCTTCTCGATCTCGGTCTCCGGATCGAAACCGCTTACAGACATGTAGGATCCGACTCTTCCATTGTCTGAGATGTATGCAGTTCCCTTCTCTGTAACGCGCTCATCTGCGCTGATGACCTTCGTATGGGTTCCAATCACCGCTGCACATCTTCCATCGAGGAAGTGGAGCATGGTGTTCTTCTCAGCTGTTGTAGCTGCATGGAACTGTACAAGGAGGATTGCATTCTCCTCCTTGGCCTTCCTTGCAATGTAGTCTGCACTCTGGAATGCATTCTGGATGGCAAGCTTAGGGAAGTCTGAGTTTCCTAGGATATTGCAGATGATTACCTTCCTGTCCTTGATGGTTACACTCTTCATGCCACGACCTGGACACTGCATAGGGAAGTTGTACGGTCTAAGCACGAATCCGCACTTCGGGAGGAATTCCACCATATCTACCTTGTAGAACAGTTTCTCACCCCCTGTGGCGAGGTCGATTCCCATCTTTGGAAGTGTCATTGCATGGACCTTTCCGATACCGAAACCACCGGTCATGCCTTCGGCATTGATGACGGTATAGTCTGCATCATATTTCTTCTTGAGAGCCTCGAGTCCCTTCTTGAGACAGGTGATTCCCGGCTTGCCGGTAAGCTCTCCTAAAAACAGTACTTTGAACATAAGATAAAATTACCTTCTATAGCTAAAAAAGACAATAGAATTATTTTACAGGGTAAATGGACAAAGAGCAAAGTTTTCATTATAATCAACAGTACATTGCCCGAGTGGTGGAATGGTAGACACGCTAGTTTCAGGTATTAGTGGCTGAAAGGCCATGCAAGTTCAAGTCTTGTCTCGGGCACGAAATTATATGATTTATAATATAAAAAAGCACTCGGAAGAGTGCATTTTTTATGAACTATTTCTTTATGTAATAAGCAATTGCTTTGAATGTGTAAATATATTTGAAATTTTAATATTTATATGATATCTAATATTTATATCCATTGCTGTACATTTCTCAGCAGAAAACATGGCTCTCTGGATCACCTGTAATTGCCTGAACTGGACAAGTTCATACTGGAATGCCGATTATATCCAGAGCCTACATTCCTTCCATAGTGTGAGGCTTTCCGAAAAAAAGAAGGACTTCCTGGATTTCCATATGTCAATTCCTTCCTGTGTAAGCAATTGCGATGATGATTCGGGAATAATTGGGATTTTAACCATTCCCTTACGATATCCTATCTAGCTGTATATTGGGTAATTCATTGCAATATAGTGGGTTATAGGGTATCTGGAGATATGGGACCATATATATTTTCCTATACTTTCTGCCTTGATTGTACATTCCAAGAATTTGGAAACCAGTATTACAATCATTATATAAGAGACCATATCCGAAAGGAGGAAGAGAATATGAAGAAAACCAGAATAGCGATGATCCTGCTTTCCCTACTGCTTGCAATCTCCTGTTCAGGTGGTGTACCTACAGCAGACTTGAAAGTAAGAAACGACAGCGAGGTAGCTGTAGGATATTCCATGGATACTGTGGAAGGAACCAGGATCGGTGTACTTCTTCCAGGCGCATCCAAATTGGAAAAGGACGTACCTCAAGGGGATGCTGCTGTAGTCTACTGGGGAAAAGATGGTAGACAGTCTGAAAGGATAGCTGTAGCTACTGTTGGCAAAGATAGTGAAATCGTACTTACGATGGGGGAGGCTGTACCTAAGTCCATCTATAGTTCGATTCCTGGATATGGCAATTCCAGGGATCTTGATATGACAGCATCTGGCAGGAGCTCCCTCTACATCTTCAACGAAGATGGAACAGGTTGGAAGACATCCATGAATTTGGACGCCGGTCTTGCAGTCGATCCAACAGGCCTTGCAGGTACAGTGGCAATTGGATGGAAGACTGAAGGTAGCTTCATTATCATCTCCGAAAAAGGAAAGACTCCTGTGAGATTCAGTCTTTCTGGAGATGTACTGGCAAATGGAAATCTCAGATGGAAGAAGGTGCCGGATGGTGAAGTTACAGAGAACAAGACTCTTGATGGAGTCTGGAACATCCTAGGTGTAAGGCCATTGGCTCCAGGGCTTCCTTCTCTAGCTCTTATGCAGCTTGTAGTCAAGGAAAACGATATAAGGTTGTTGGCTACCTACAATGCTGCAGGTATTCCTGGTGAAGACTTCTCATCAGAAATGAGGGCTGACATGGAAATCGACATGACTGAAGCTGTCTCTGGTATCATCAATGGATTGGATTCCATCGAAAGTAAGGCTTATTTCTCTGGAAATGGTGGAATTGCAGTAATAGATGTCAAGCTAGGAATCGAAAGCATAAAGATTCCTCTGGTCAGAGGAAATGCAGAGGCTGAGATCGAACCATGGAAGGGGACCGAGAAGGTAACTGCAGGAACTCTTACCCTGAAGCAGCTTCTCGATAGGATCGGGGCCACAGTGATTCCTGTAGAAGGCCAGGATATTACAGTCAACCAGGCTCTGTCGGTCTTCGATATGGTCATATCTGCAGATGGAACTCCTGTAGATATATCCGGAACATGGAAGGTGGGGGATGTGACATGGACAACAGATTATGGTGTATCCGTCTCTTCTGATGGCCGTATGGTATTCATCGAGCCTGAGAGGTCCGGATTCACTGTATATGAGCTTATCCATGGAGACGGCAAGGTACCTGCACTGCTTGATTGTGGATACTACAATGTATCACGTGATGGAAATGCATTGGCTTACACAGGCAGGGACAGCAGGACTGCTGCATTTGTAGAAGCTTCCGAGAAGTCCATCACAAGGCTTGCAGATGAATCGATCGCCTTCATCTTCAAGGACAGGACTTCTGAGAACTTCAGGATTGAACTTGCAGATGGATTGCTGAAGGTTACGATGCCTAGTCTCAAGGCAGGCGAGCCTGATGTTGAATTGAAGCTAGGCACAGTTACTGCAGCTGACGGCAGGATTGGATTTGTGACAGGGACAGCGCAGATTCTTGAGAATCTCACGGCATTGGGTGTCAAGCTACCTTCAGATATCGTAAAGGTTCCTACTGTAGGTATCGACGTGGTATTCCCACTGAATGCAGAAGGCAAGGTTGTGCTGGGAAAGGTCGGTGGGACTGAAATAGCCTTCTGATATGCAATCTACGTCCGATGAGGCTGTTGAATCGGATATTGGGCGTAGAAAGGTAAGAAAGATGTGTAGAATCTCGAAATTACATAATGTGCGAGATGGAAAACACTGATACACTTTCTAGTGTAGAGATGTTTCGTGTTCGTCCATATGCTGACTGATCCGTGTTCCAGTCAGCGACGGACACGTTCTTCTGAACCATGGCGATAGCCTTATGCGTAGCCTGGACCTCTAGAGACGCAGCCTTATTTCCGTTGCCTCCATTGCCATGGTCAGGACTCTATTTCCAATGTTGCAATGCCCGGTTCCCAGAATAAGAGGTGAATCGGGCATATTTAATGGAGTGAATCCCAGAAAACAGTGAAATTACATAGTGTGCGAGGGAGAGAAGGCTGTTACACTCTGACTATGGAGGATTGACATGTTCGCTGAAGTAAACGGTATTTCCATGTATTACGAAGTAGCAGGTAGCGGCGAACCTGTGATTCTGATCCATGGCAACTCTGAAACACACGGGATATTCGATGTACTTGCAAGGTACCTCTCGGAAACGCATCAGGTATTTTCAGTAGATTCACGCTGCCATGGGCAGAGCTCCAGAGTAAAGGGCAGGATCGGCTACGATATGATGGCTGAAGATTACATAGCCTTCATCAAGGCACTCGACATACATAAGCCTACTGTATATGGATTCTCAGATGGTGGAATAATAGGGCTGAAGATTGCAATCCGCGAGCCATATCTTCTGGAGCGCCTCATAGTAAGTGGAGCGAACCTGAATCCTCGGGGACTTAGGTTCTCGTCACGCATCGCCATGTGGCCTCGAGCGATATTCGGCAACAGGCTCTACCAGATGATGCTTCGCGAGCCGGATATCAAGCTGACCGAGCTTGCTTCGATCAGGATACCTGTGGTCGTCCTGGCCGGGGAGAATGATGTGGTGAAGGAAAGCCATACCATGGATATTGCATCTGCCATTCCGGACTCGACCCTGGAGCTTGTTCCCGGGGAGGACCATGGAAGCTATATAGTCCACTCTGAGAAGCTCTATCCGATAATATCCAAGTACCTATAAGAAATAAGTCCCTCAGCTTGCGCTGAAGGACCTTATTATCATACGAGACCGAACTCTCTTGCGATGTCCAGGAGTCCAAGATACTTGAATACCTCATACTTGATCTCTCCGATGTACTCGAAGATGAGGTTCTTGACCTTCGTCTTGTTGTCCACTACGTATGCAACCTCTCCTCTTTCGAGGCTGTCTGCATTTGGAAGTGTCTGGGAGAATGACCAGAGCTCTGTATCGAACTCAGCTTCGAGTATGTCTTCCACGTCATCCGGCAGGAGAGGGAAGAAGTCTATTCCAGTCACTTCCTCTACCTTGTCGACAGATACTGCATAGGACGGCATCTTCTTCTTTCCCTTCTCGTTTGGGAGGATGAAGCCGATTGCCTTCACTTCCGGTCCTACGTAGTCGAGGAGAACCTTGTAATAGTAGTTTGGAACTGCAACCTCGTTCTCTCCGATTGTCTTGTATGGCCCATCAGTGAGTACTGGTCCTGTAACGACGTAGAGGGACTCGTTGAGGAATGCATTGACTCTTACCATAGCCTCGAGGTCAGCCCAGATTCCCCTGTTGAAGTCTCCTGTCTGAGGTGACATGTTCGACATGAAGAATGTATCGTTCATGGCTTCCGGTGACCACTTGAAGTCTGCAGCAGGAGCAAGATGTCCCCTGTCGTAGCCGGACTTCCTGTAGTCGGCAGGAGTTGCAGAACCTGTCTTTACTGCAGGGTCTTCCCTGAAGTCGTCCTTTCTGGCCTGGTCGCCGAGAACCTCTTCCTTCGTAAGCTCGTAAGCTACCCAGCTTGGCTGCTCGTACTCTTCGTTGTATGAGAGCGTGTAGCCGGTATGCCTTATTATCTGCTCACCTGGAATTGGGGTTGGCAGTTCAAGATTGTTTATCTTGACTGTTCCGTCTGCATTCATCACTACCGGTTCCGGTGTAGGAATCAGCATGAATGCAACGAAGAGGATCAGAAGTATAACCAGAAGCGTTATTATGCGCTTCAGGAATGACTTCTTCTTCTTGGTCATCTTCTTTTTCTTCTTAGCCATTTTTCTTTTCCTTTGCCTCTATCTTCTGGAATCTGATTATCAGCAGGACCACTGCCGTGATCACCAGGAATTCCAGGAGGGAATATAAGATGTTGAATTCTCCAGTGGAGATGAAGAGCGGGGAGCTCTTCAGTACAGTCACTTCGCTTGAATAGTTGGCTGCTATCGCAAGGAAGAGATTGTTGGCCATATGGTATGCAAGTGCACTCTCGAATCCTCCTTCAAGGACTGAAAAGAGCATCAGGGCTCCTCCGATGGCAAGGTAAACCAGGATCACAGGGATTCCGATTGCCTTGATTTCCGGGTTGCCAAGGTGCATGGATGCAAAGAGCAGTGCAGAGAAGAGTATGGCGATTCCCTTCTCCCTGCTGTTTCCTGGAATCCTTCCATCTGTCACGATCCTCAATGGAAGACATCTGAACAGGAGTTCCTCTGCCATTACCTGCAGTGGCATCAATAGGAGTGTGAGCAGGATGGACAATGTCACGACGGTCCAGGGAGCTGTCGTGAAGTGGAAGTCGTTCCTGTTCATGACTACACTTATAGCTCCGATTGCAATTGTTGCACCGAAAACTGTGAAGAATCTCCTCAAGCTGAATTTCCTTCCAAGAGTATAGAGCCTGAAGATGCTCTCACCTGTAAGCTTCTTGTATATGATTCCGGTGATTCCAAGCGCCAATGCGAATGGGAAGAGCTGTGTGATGTAGGCAAATACTTCAATGTCCGGGAATACCAATACTGTGATAAGTGGCGATATAAGCGTAAGAAGTAGGAAGTAGGCTACCATTAATATTAGATATTGGGTCTTTTTCTTCATTTCCATATGTGAAATTTATCATTATCGGAGAATTTGTGCTATAAGAAAGACATGCATGAATTCCAGACGAGACTTTTATCATACCTGAAGGATGGCAAGACCCTGATAATGCCGACTGAGGAGAGCGCACGCTCCATCCTCACATACCTTGTGCAGTCATCAGAGGGAAAGGCCTTTGTAAGGAAGAGTCAGGCGATTGCCTATGACCGTTTCCGTGATTCGATATTCCCTGAAAAGAGGAACCTTGTTCCTGCCGACAGGATCTCGAGGCTCCTGTTCGCCTCATTCCTCGTGAAGACAAGAAAGCAGGACCTCAGGTATTTCATCCCATCGGATGAATATCCTGAGATTGATGACCAGATGATGGCCTTCATTGCAAATCTCCTTCCGAGCCTGAAGGAAGCCGATAGGCTTGAGACAGATGAGAATGCAAGACATGACATCTATCTCATCAGGTCCGAGTACGACAGGTTCCTTGACCGATGCGGGATGTATGAGAGGTCCTTCTGCGACGATGCTGGGGAAATCCAGGAGATGAAGGACCATCACGTAGTCCTTTCATCGACTTCCCCCGAAGAGACAATCTTCATGGAAAGCCTGAAAGATAAGCTCAATTTCGACGATCCTGAGGATGGGGAACTTCCTTCTCTTGTACTCTATGACAACGAGAGACAGGAGATAAGGAATACATTCCTCCAGATCCGCAGGCTGATAGACAGCGGGGTAGACCTATCTGAAATCGCAATCACTACAGCAGGCTATGGGAGACTAAGGCCATATCTTGAAAGTGAAAGCTACCTGTTCAGCGTACCTATCTCCTTCAGGAGGGGCCTGAGTCCGCTGAATTATCCAGCTGGAAGCTTCATCCGCCTTCTCAGGACCCTTCATGAGAATGAATACAGGATAGAGGACCTGAAGGTCTTCTTCCTGAATCCTTCCTTCCCATTCAGGGATCCGGAAGCAGGACGTACATTCATCCTGGAATCCATCTCCAGGAGTATCCGTCAGAAGGAAACCAGGAAGGACAGGTACTTCTCAGCTGAGAAGGGATCGATGAAGGTGTACTCGGACCTCTTGCACTACAACAGGAACATCAATACCACATCGGATCCAGACTACATGATCAGGGAGATCAAGTCCCTGATGGAGAAGCTCTTCACACCTGAGCAGTTCTCGACAGTGGAGGAGGATGAGAGAGTTCTTTCCTTCATATTGAGGGAAGCCTCCAACTTCTCTGCAACTGCAAGGATATTGAGAGACAATGGATACATGAGAGACGATACTCCTGTATTCCCACTCTTCCTGAAGTACCTTGAGAACAGCATCTACGTCCCTCAGGAGAAGATGGAAGGCGTGAAGGTCTATCCTCTTGGACAGAGCAATGCCCTTCCGATGAAGTACCACTTCGTGATGAGCCTCAATGAGAAGGAGGCAAGGAACACTTACCAGGAGGCATCGTTCCTCTCGGACTACGAGATAAGGAAGCTACGCAGGGAAGACGATTCGACACGTGCTGTCATGCAGGGTCTGAATGTAATGGGTGAGAATGTCATATTCTCGGCAAGCAGCAATACCTATGAAGGTTATGCACTTGCCCTTACAGAGTTCTCGAAGATCGATAAGCCTGAGATGCTTGAGGATGCCTACAGCGAGGAATGTGATTTCCTGAGATACCATAAGCTTACAGGCAGCCTTTTCGAAGTCCAGAGGAAGAGCTACGAGGCTGCAAGGAAGTCAGCCCTTGCCACTCCAGGCTGGAAGGAAGACATGACCTGTGGACTCAGGATGGACTTCCCTGGATTCAATGGAGAAGAGCATGGATATTCTGTTTCCCAGGTGGATACATACATCAGGTGTCCTTACCGCTATGCATTGGAATATGTATATGGACTCAGGAAGAGCCAGAGCTATGAAGTCGAGGATTTCCCTTACTTCGAAGTGGGATCCAGACTGCATAAGGTGGTCGAGGACTACTTCAGCGATCCGGGGAATCTTGAAGAGAAGGTTCCGAGGCTGCTGAATGCGGAACTCGACCTATGGGAAGAGAGGCAGACTGTCGATAGAAATGGAGAGCTGAAGGCGCTTTCGCCGGACGTGCAGCAGCTGACTCCACCGCTAAGGGCCTACATATATTCGAAGTATCTGGATGGACTTGTTGAAAGCATCAGGTATGTCGAATCGCTCGAGGGAGAGGTTGAACTGGAGAAGAAGGTCGAAGGCCTCATCGCCGGGCTCAGGTTCTCTGGTTTCATCGATTGCCTTGTACACCTTGGTGATAGATACAGGATCCTCGACTTCAAGTCGGCATCCATTCCGACTGACAGCCTGCAGCTCGAGATATACAGGACGCTTACTGAAGGCGGAGATGAGACATACGAAGCATCTGAATACCTGGCCCTGAAGACAGCTGAGCATAAGCCCAAGAAGGAGATGCTTACATACGACGAGCTTGTGGATGTACTGAAGGATGTCGATGAAAGACTCGCTTCCGGTGATTTCAAGGCTGCAAATACTGCAGATGCCTGTGAAGGATGTGCATATAGGGGAATATGCAGAAGGAGATTCTATATACAATGATGACATTTGAAGAATACCTGGCAGGGGACAGCAGAAAGCTCTCCGATGACCAGCTGAAGGTCGTATATTCCAATGTAGCTACCATTGTCTCGGCTGGTGCCGGAAGTGGCAAGACTACTGTACTTTCATACAGGTATCTCCGTCTGCTGATGGAGCAGAGAGCCCACGTAGACCAGATCCTTACCCTTACATTCACCCGTAAGGCAGCTTCCGAGATGTATGAGAGGATCTTCAGACTTGTGGAGAAGGTATCTGAACATAACGATATATTGAAGGAGGAATCCAGGAACTTCGCTTCCTCCACAATCTCGACACTCGACTCATTCGCTTCCGAGATTGCAAGAACCGACTGTGCACGCTACGGCATCTCCCGCAACTTCCAGATCATAGACAAGGAAGACGAGGAGGACCTCTTCAGGAGAATTGCCTTCACCTTCCTCGACAACGCAGACGAGGATGTGATGAATCTATCGAGGTTCTTCTCTCCAGCCCAGTTCTGGGAGCTCTTTGCAGATGTCGCATCGAGATTCAACATCCTGACATCCTCTGACGAGGTTGAATACGAGGAAGGCTACAGGGCATTCCTGAATGATATGGAATCGTCAATCCTTGCAGAGATCGAGCGCTTGATGCTGGAAGTCGGTGAATACGATGGACCAGGACTCGTTGCAAAGGACTTCTTCAATCCGTCCAGTGAGTTCTACTACAGGACTGTAGCATCTGCTGCTAAGAGAGGGCTCAGCGACCAGCTTCCTGAGAAGTTCAATCTACGTGCATGCACCGGCAAGCTTCTTGCAAAGGACCAGTGGCAGGAGCTGAAGGATATCTTCAATACATACAAGGAACTGAGGAGCCTACTCTATGTAGTTGATGACAACCTTGCTGCAACCGACATGGCCCACAGCGTAGCGAAGGTATTCTCATCCTTTGTAAGGCATCTTCAGAGTCAGAAGAGGAGGATGGGAGTTCTCTGCTTCTCCGACGTCGAAGCTCTTGCGCTCGAGATTCTCAAGAACAACAGGGATGTAAGGTCCTTCTACAAGAAGAAGTTCAAGTTCATCATGATCGATGAGTTCCAGGACAACTCCAGACGACAGAGAGACCTTCTGTTCATCCTTTCTGAACGTGAGGACCTTGACGGGGTAGGAGTTCCGGAGAAGGAAGACCTCGACAAGACGAAGCTTTTCTTCGTAGGTGATGACAAGCAGAGCATCTATCTCTTCAGGAATGCAGATGTTGCCGTATTCAATGCACTCAAGGATGACATTGTGGCAATCGGTGGAAAGCATCTTACCATGGGAACCAACTACAGGTCCAACCCAGAACTCCTGAGACACTTCAACAATGTCTTCAAGTCGATTCTCGATGGTGAGAAGCCTCATGACCTCAACGAGAGATTCGAGGAGAGCATGATGGAGAAGCTTCTGGGAAGGGATGACCTTGGCGGCTATGAGGCAATCTTCGAGCCAATCGGGGGTGCTGACAATCCGGACAGGTGCAGGTCCCGTGTAGTATTCTCCAAGTCAATGGATCCTGCAAAGCTTGATGAGGATACAGTCCTCGTCGGTAAGCTTGGAAAGGAAGAGAACGAGGCAGAGCATATCCTGAAGCTTGTCAGGACGATGACAGAGACAGATGAATATCTCATCCCGAACAGGGATGGAGCTTTGAGAAGACCAGGATATGATGACATAGCAGTGCTCTTCCAGAAGAGTGCTTCCCAGATGCCACTTGAGAAGACATTCAGACGAGAGGGTCTTCCATACACTGTAGTATCGAGTACGAGCATTACACTCGAGGCGGTCAGTGCAGACTTCATCGCATTCCTGAAGCTGGTACTGTATCCTGGCGACAAGGTAAGCTATTTCCAGGTACTGAGAAGTCCATTCGTAAGGCTTTCCGACAAGGCGTTGAAGTTCTATACGAGATATAGGGATGAGTACGTACTTCCAGAGGGAGAGCGCGCCTTCGAGTACATCCCAGATGAGCTTGATGAGAGCGATAGGGAAAGACTTGAGCAGGGAGCCATGCTTTACAGGAAGGTCGTAGGACTTGCAGGAAGAGCTCCGCTTACAGTGATTCTCGATACTCTTTACTATGAAGGTGGATATTCAGCATTCCTCAAGAGCAGCCTGGCTCTCTATCCATATGAGGAGCATTTCCAGTATCTCTGGGAGACTGCAAGGGGAATGGATACTCTTGTAGAGTTCGTCTCACACATGGAAGATAGGATGGCTAATGTCTCCAAGTTCGATGTGGACATCCTTAGACTCAAGACAACCGGCGTGAAGATGATGACAATCCATAAGTCCAAGGGACTTGAGTTCCCGATTGTGATCCTTGCAGGTTCTGGCTCCTGGAGAAGCCGTAATGATACATCCCGTGTCGTTACATATGAAGGAGCTCCTTTCATTGCACTTGATTCAGCTGGAGAGAGTGGAATAAACAGACTCTTCAGGGCATGGAAGAACAGGAGACTTCTTGCTGAGAAGAAGAGACTCCTGTATGTAGCACTTACCAGGGCCGAGACTCATCTTGTTGTGGTTGCAACAGGCGAGTATACAGAAAAGAAGGGATACTACTACAACGAGAAGAGCATGGCTTATCTCTACGAGAGAGGTCTTGAGGACGACACTATCCATATGGACAGGGAATTCCCAATCCTCTGTGAATCCGATATAGACCGCAAGAGTGAAAAGGTATCTGAGTTCCCTGCGTTCTATGATAGGACTGTTGCCGAGAGAGGAACATTCACCAGACATAAGTATGGAGCGAAGGAACTTGCCCATATCGAGCGTGATAGCGGGGTAGAGGTTGAATCTGAGAAGGGCGAATACATTCCAGGAATGAATGCAGATGTAGAGCGTCTGATTCTGTCAAATGGACTATCCCCTGACTATGGAACCTATGTCCATGCTCTCTTCGAGGCACATTTCAATGGAGATCCGTCACCTTCCTTCTCATCTGAGAAGCTTACATCCAGGCAGAATGAGATGGTTTCTGAGGAGGGAAGACGTATGGAAGGGGAGTTCTATGATACGGAGCTCTATAGGAAGTACGTGTCTTCAGCCCTTACTGTCGTTCCGGAAGAAGGCTTTGTAGCCTTGGATGGGGATGTTGTGATAGAAGGCTCCATAGACCTTCTGCTTCTTGGTAAGGATTACAATATGGTAATCGACTACAAGACGGACAGGTATCTTCAGCCTAAGGATCATGAGGGACAGATGAAGTCCTATATCGAAGCTGTTGAGAACCTCTATCCTGGAAAGCCTTGCTACGCTGTGCTCTACTATGTGAGAGACCATCATAGTGAGAAGGCTATGGACCGTGATGGAAACATTGTAGATCTCAAGTGAGTAGAAACCCCTTTCTTCAGTACAGGTACTGTGGAAAGGGGTTGGTTTTTGCGCTTACTCAAGGATTGGTGATAGATATTCCTCTATTTCTGATTCAGTCCTGTCTAGGTAGTCTGCGATGGTTTCAATATCTATTCCATTGCGGTAGAGGTTCCGGATAAGGGTAGTTGTTATGGATTCCGTTACCTTGGCTGTTATAGATTCTGTAATATAGTCCATTGCTCTGGTTGTCACAGATTCTGTTACCGATATAGTGGTTTCCTCAATCAATCTGTCGACGTACCTATCTATAGGGTATTTGTTTTCATTTTCGAACATGCGGGCATCATTATCTGTACAAGGAGCTGAGTTAAGACAACCGGTCGAACTGCATATCATTTCGACCTTGTTTTCTGGAATATCCAGACAGTCGGAAATGGTTGCTGTGTTATATCCTTTTCTGTACATGTTCTGCACATGGACAGCTGTTACAGATTCCGTTACCTTGGCTGTTATAGATTCTGTAATGTAGTCCATTGCTCTGGTTGTCACAGATTCTGTTATCGATATAGTGGTTTCCTCAATCAATCTGTCGACGTACCTATCTATAGGGTATTTGTTTTCATTTTCGAACATGCGGGCATCATTATCTGTACAAGGAGCTGAGTTAAGACAACCGGTCGAACTGCATATCATTTCGACCTTGTTTTCTGGAATATCCAGACAGTCAGAAATGGTTGCCACGTTATATCCTTTTCTGTACATGTTCTGCACATGGGTAGCCGTTATGGATTCCGTTACCTTAGCTGTCACTTCTATTGTATTCTCATCGAGTAATTTGTTGACAAATCTGTCTATAGGATATTCGTTTCCAATTTCGAACATGTGAACCTCCTGCTCTATATTCTTCCTGTAATCATCATATTGCAGCCTTTCGATTCCTTCAAATCAATGGTAACCTCAGTGGCCGGCCTTGACTTTGGGCAATTCACCTTCTGTTCTTGCTCGTTGTCATAAATGAAGACAAAGAAAAGAGTCATCCGGTTCTATCCGAATGACTCTGCATTTAGGAATTCCCATGAATACTACTTGAGGTAGATATCCTTTACTGAGTGGTAATCCATTGTGTTAGGAGCCCAGCCACCCCACTTGTCTGTATCGATCAGGTTCTGAGATACGTAGTAGTAGAATGGTATGATAGCCTGGTCTTCCTCGATGAGGATGTTCTCAGCTTCGAAGAGGACCTTCATTCTCTCCGGAGAGGCGTTCATCTGGGCAGCCTTTGCAATGAGGGCATCATATTCAGGATTTGAATACTTGCCACCATTCATTCCAGCGCCTGTTACGAACATGTCGAGGAAAGTGTTTGGATCCTGGTAGTCGCCAACCCAGCCAGCTCTTGCGATATCGAAGTTGCCACTGTTCCTGTTGCTGAGATATGTTGCCCATTCCTGGTTCTCGAGGACGATATTGATGTTGAGGTTGTTCTTGAGTTCCTGCTGAACGAATTCTGCAATTGCCTTGTGGCTGTCGTTCGTATTGTAGAGAACCTTGAGGGTAGGGAAGCCGACACCGTTTGGATATCCTGCCTCTGCAAGAAGGTTCTGGGCAAGCTCAGGATCGAACTTTGCATCTCCGAGTCCATAGTAGCCATCCATTGTTGGGACAATACCCCAGCATGGAAGCTGGCCTGCCTTTGTCACTGTATCGACGAGAGCATATCTGTCGATTGCGTAGGCGATGGCCTTCCTTACATTTGGATTGTTCAGAGGAGCCTTTGTTACATTGATGGAGTAGTAGTATGTGGATAGCTGAGGTGCTACCTGGTAGTCTGCTCTCATCATGGCTGAATCAAGTACTTCCTGAGGGATTGTTGTGCACCAGTCGACCTGTCCTGCAATGTACATGTTGTAGTTTGTCTTGTCATCGTCAGATGCATAGAAGATTACTTCATCGAGTTCTACATTGTCCTTGTCCCAGTACGTCTCACTCTTCTCCAGGATTATCCTGTCCTGAGGAAGCCATTCCTTGAGAACGTAAGGACCGTTGCCTACGAAGTTCTCTGGAAGGATCCAATCCTTGCCGTACTTCTCGACTGCATGCTGAGGGACAACTGCGAATGAGTAGTGCTCAAGAGCGCCGAGAACGTAGGCAAGAGGACCAACGAGCTTGACCTCTAGGGTGTAGTCATCGAGAGCCTTTACTCCAACTGCCTCAGGGCCAGCCTCTCCTGCATTGTATTCAGCTCCTCCTTCAAGGAACATTGCCGGGAACCATGCATATGGTGCTGCTGTTTCCGGATTGAGTTCCCTGAGCCATGAGAATACGAAGTCATGTGCTGTTACAGGAACACCGTCCGACCACATTGCATCCTTCCTGAGGTGGAATACATATGTCTTGCCGCCATCTAGGATATCCCAGGATTCTGCAACGCCTGGTGCTGGAGATGCATTCTCGTCGACAACCGTAAGTCCTTCAAGGATTCCCTGGAGGATCCTATGCTCTGGAACTCCCTGTACCTGAGCTGGATCGAGGGATTCTGGCTCTGCTCCGTTTGCGATTCTGAATGTAACCTTCTCCGGTGCTTTGGCTTCAGGCTTCCTTTCAGGAGCAGGAGTTTCTGTCCTTGCAGTTGCTTCTGCCTGTGCTTGAGGAGCCTCCTTTCTTGCACATCCTGTAAATACCGACATTACACAAAGGACAGTCATCAAGATAGCTAATGCCTTTTTCATTATTCAGTCTCCTTTTGTCTTTCTGAATGATAGTTATGAGGATAACTATTTGAATGTGTATATACAACTATTTTTTAGTACTTATTTGCATGTAAATGCATAAATATTGCATAAACATGCATCTTAACTGAAGAAAGCAGTGAAGATTGTAGAAAAGTCTTCATATTTACGTCTTTTGATTCCTACAGCAGCTTTTCACTGCAATCCTACGATTTCTGTATATAAGGAACACTCATACAGCAGAAAGCCATCAGAAACTGATGGTCTCTGATGGCTTAGGAAATCTGCTTTGCTGTGGATGCTACTTGAGGTAGATATCCTTGATTGGGTGGTAATCCATTGTGTTGGATACCCATCCGCCCCACTTGTTTGTATCGATGAGGTTCTGAGATACGTAGAAGTAGAATGGGATGATTCCCTGGTCCTCGTTGATGAGGATGTTCTCTGCAGCAAGGAGGGTATCCATTCTGTCTTCACCTGCAGGCATCTGTGCTGCCTTGGCAATGAGTGCATCATACTCTTCGTTGGAGTACTTGCCGCCGTTCATTCCAGCGCCTGTTACGAACATGTCGAGGAATGTGTTTGGATCCTGGTAGTCACCAACCCAGCCAGCTCTTGCGATATCGAAGTTGCCGCTGTTCCTGTTGGAGAGATATGTTGCCCATTCCTGGTTCTCGAGGACAACGTTGATGTTGAGGTTGTTCTTGAGTTCCTGCTGAACGAACTCTGCAATAGCCTTGTGGCTGTCGTTTGTGTTGTAGAGTACGTTGAGTGTTGGGAAACCTGCACCGTTTGGGTAACCAGCCTTGGCAAGGAGTTCCTGTGCATACTCTGGATCGAACTTTGCATCACCGAGTCCATCGTAGCCGTCCATGAATGGTACGATGCCCCAGCAAGGAAGCTGTCCAGCCTTTGTGACTGTCTCTACGAGTGCTTCTCTGTCGATAGCGTATGCAATGGCCTTTCTGACGTTTGCATCATTGAGAGGAGCCTTTGTTACGTTGATTGTGTAGTAGTATGTGGAGAGCTGTGGAGCTACCTGGTAGTCTGCTCTCATCATAGCTGCATCAAGAACGTCCTGTGGGATACCTGTGTTCCAGTCGATCTGGCCAGCGAGGTACATGTTGTAGTTTGTCTTGTCATCGTCAGATGCGTAGAAGACGACTTCATCAAGTGCGACGTTGTCCTTGTCCCAGTAGGTCTCGGACTTCTCGAGAACGATCTTGTCCTGTGGTGTCCAGCTCTTGAGTGTGAATGGACCGTTACCTACGAAGTTCTCTGGAAGGATCCAGTCCTTACCGTACTTCTCGATTGCGTGCTGAGGAACAACTGAGAATGAGTAGTGTTCAAGAGCGCCGAGAACGTAGGCAAGAGGACCAACGAGCTTTACCTCGAGTGTATAGTCGTCGAGAGCCTTTACGCCAACTGACTCAGGGCCAGCCTCTCCAGCATTGTATTCAGCTGCACCTTCGATGAACATTGCAGGGAACCATGCATATGGAGCTGCTGTCATAGGATCTAGCTCACGAAGCCATGAATATACGAAATCGTTTGCTGTCACAGGAACACCGTCTGACCACATTGCATCCTTCCTAAGGTGGAATACATATGTCTTTCCTCCATCGAGGATATCCCAGGATTCTGCAACGCCTGGTGCTGGAGATGCATTCTCATCTACAACTGTAAGGCCCTCGAAGAGTCCCTGGAGGATCCTGTGTTCAGGAACACCCTGAACCTGGGCAGGGTCAAGTGATTCTGGCTCAGCGCCATTGGAAATCCTGAATACAACCTTTTCAGGAGCAGCTGCAGGAGCTGCGACAGGAGCTGGAGCTTCTGTCTTTGGAGCAGGTTCGGCAACCTCCGATGCACCACCTGCAAATACGCCTGTTAAAGCTACACACATAGCGAGCAAAGTAATAGCGAATCTTTTCATCTAGTTCTCTCCCTTTTTTCTGAATGATAGTTAAGAGCATACTAAGTTGAGAGCGAAAAAACAACTTATTTTTTATTGAATTTACATAAAAATGTATAAAGATTGCATAAACATGCATACGAGTCGAAGGAAAACAGGCGTTTTATTGAAATTTCTTCATAAATGTGTGTTCAAATCAATTAATTGCTATCAAATTTGGGTATTTGATAAATTATGTAACAAAAAAGCTCCTTCCTGTCTGGAAAGAGCTTTTCACCTTTGTTGTCGATTGCTTGTCAGGCGTTTTCCGGTCTGCTGTTCCTGCCGAACTTCCTGAAGATCCTATATAGCAGGGAGTACTTTGCCAGCTTGAATTCCTCCTTGGCAATGTCCCTTACGATGGAATCCAGCTTATCGGAATGCAGGTCCTCATCTACAGGTACCTTGTCTACATATGTAAGTACACAGCCTGCATCCGATAGTGCACGGCTTAGCTGGCTTTCAACCCAGAGTGGGTTCCTGTCGTAGGTAAGGATCCCGAATATGTACTTTAGATTGTTGTTGTCCCTCTCTCCGATCTCGTTCCTGATCCAGTCCTCGACTTCATAAGGAAGATTCCCATTCACTGTAGGACAGATGATACCGAATCTCTCTGTATCCTCAGGTATGGAAGGAAAGTCCTTGATGTCTATGGTCTCAGCATCCTTGATGAGGGATGCAATCTCTGTCTCCTTTCCCGTCTTGCCGAATACGGCGATAGTAGTCTTCAATTCCTATAGCTCCCTTGTGACCTTTTCCAGCATCTCGAAGAATGTAGGAAAGGTTACACTGACCTTGTCAGTATCATCTATTGAGAGCTTCTCTTCAAGTACGGTATCCAGTATTGAAAGTGACATTATGATCCTGTGGTCGCTGTAGCCGCAGACATCGCATCCCTTGAGCCTTGATGGATATATCTCAAGTCCATCATCAAGCTCTACAACCTTCGCGCCGAGCTTACCAAGCTCAGTTGCCATTGCCCTGATCCTGTCTGTTTCCTTGATTCTTGCATTTGCTACATTCATGAGAGTCACCTTCTCAGTTGCCTGGGTTGCAAGGACTGAGAGTATAGGAAGGGAGTCCGGTATGTCGTTGAGGTCGAATTCTCCTCCCAGAAGCTTCTCAGGTCCTTCGATGTAGAGGTCGCTTTCCTTCCATTCAACTATGCAACCCATCTTCTCGAGAACATCAAGTACCCGTCTGTCTCCCTGGCTGTCGTTCCTGTCCAGTCCCGTGATCCGGATCCTCTTTTTCTGCATTGCAGCGAGTGCGAAGAAGAAGCAGGCGGAGGAGTAGTCTCCTCCGACATGCATATCTGAGGAAGTGAACTTCTGTCTTCCCTTAACCTTCGATGTCTCAAGGTCTTCTGAGATGAAGTAGTCTATCTTCTGCTCATCTAGATACTGCAGTGTCATTCCTACATATGGCTTTTCCATAAGTATAGGAGTTGTTATGTAAGTATCGTTCTCGGCAAGTACTGATGAAAGGAGTAGGGAAGAGAGGTATTGGCTTGTCTTGCATTCAATCGAGACATTTCCTCCCTTGAGAGGGCCTCTGATCGTGAATGGGGGATAGCCATCACTGTCCTCTACCTTGGCTCCCAGTGTCCTATAGGCATTGCAGAGTGGCTTTATCGGACGGGAGCAAAGGGATTCATCCCCTGTAATCGTTACTGGGATTCCAAGAGATGCTGCAAGTCCCATCAGAAGGTATGTTCCTGTTCCGCTGTTCTCCATATCGAGAGTCACGCTATCGAGTCCTTCTCCGAGGTGTGTGGAATCTACGGTGAGGATGTCGTTCTCGTACGTGAGCACAGCCCCAAGCTTCTCTATTGCATTCATGACTGCATGGGTATCCGATGAGAAGAGTATGTTCTCGATTGTCGAGATACCTCTTGCGAAGGCTGCAATGAGGAGCGCCCTTATCGAATGGCTCTTGGAGCCTGGAATATGTACTGTTGGAGTTCTCTTTTCTGTCATGCATCCATTCTAATGCGTTTCCGCCTGCAAAGGATAGACTATCCTTCGATGAGCTTCCTTCCCCTGATTCTCTCATCGGATCGTGGGATTCCTATGTTCCTGCTCTGTTCCATGCCGGAACCGTAATCCAGCATGGAATTCGGATTCATGTGGCTTGTAGTGCTCCTGAGCCTGGCATTGGTTATTCTCCTGTACATCTCCATGTTCCTGTCGGAGCAGAGTGTAAGAGCTCTGGTGGCTTCAGCATTCTCCTGCTTCATCTTCTGGATGAGACCTGTGACAAGACCAAGCCTGTAGCTCTCTGCCGAGAAGCTCTGACCAGTCTTCTTACGTTCATTCCTCTCTTTCTTCACACATCTTTCCAGAGCTGAAGTGAAATAGGAATTCAGGTAGACTGCAGTCTCCACCTGATCGAGGCTTCCATAGATGCATGCATTCCTCTGTCCCCTGATATTTGCATATTCAAACAGCAGGAATCCTCCTGTAAGGTTCGATACCAGCTGAAGCAGTTTCTTGGTGGACAGCATGAATCTTCCCTGGGTTGCAAGCGTTGCGGCGTAGAGCCTGTCTTCATCCCTGTTCCTGAATGCATATTCAAGTCCATGGGATGCCATCAGCTCTTCAGCCTTCAGGAGGGCTGCCTTGCTTTCCTCCTCGTATGGAGATGTGGCGAGTGCAAGAAGCTTCTTGACCTTCCTTGCATAGCTTTCCCTCTTTTCCCTGGTTGCATTCACCTTGGCCCTTGAGAACTCGGGATCGCATCCAAGCATCCTGCAGTATTCCTGGAAAGTGGTACCATGGTCTGCTTCATTCTTGAAGATGAACTGCATTGCGTGCGCAAGTTCATGAAGGAGTACATTCTTCACGGAATGCTCATCGGAATTCATGACGAAGTCTTCCTGGAAGACGATGCTGTAGGAGGATGAATCGAAGTAGGCGAGCCTCTCATCATCGATTGTCGGTGCAATGAGCACTGTCGGAGGTGGATATGACTTGAGGAATACTTCATATGGCTCAAGCATTCTCTCGAGCTCTTCTGTCTTTATCTTGATGGATGGTGAAAGTGTCCTTATCTGCATAAAGATATCGTAAGCAATAATTATGTTGAAGGAAAGGGGTGACATCGGCCATAATCAAGATATGTTCAGTTATAGAATGCGTGAAACGGCAGACAGGAAAGCCGTATATGGACCAGCAGGTCCCTTTAGATTCCTATGCGGCTTCTTTGCCGTACTTCTTACATATGCACTTGTCACAGTAGTGATGGAAGCCGGTTTCGACTGGACCTTGATATTCCCGATTGCAATCATCCTCTTCCTTGCATTCTCAGCCATCTACAGGGATGAATGGATCTTCGACAATGTCAGGCAGGAGGCCATCAACGTATTCGGCGTAGGCCCATTTGCCAAGAAAAAGGTATTTGCCTATGACGATATCGCAAGACTTGAGGTGACACACTTCCTCAAGGGAATTCCCGATGGATCCGAGGTTGCCACCAGGGCATCCTGGCGTCATCCTTCCATGATAGTCCTCTCCGTCGTCCTCGATGACGAGGATGAGACAAGGATGGATATCGAGATCACCAAGGAGAAATCCAATGGTACCAAGCTTGCAAGGGAAGCATCCCGCCTGGCTGCCTACACAGATCTCGACTTGAGGATGGATAGGGAGAACTACAATACAAGAAAGCTCTGATGGAAGATCCACTGGAATGTCAATTCCGGTGGATTGTCTCATTATGGTCAGGACCTGGCCGCTGCATTCATGGAGCCTTTCGCTCCATCTGTCCTGAAGTTATCTGTTATGTCGATGAGTATCGTAACTCTCATCCTCATTCCGTCCTGGACCTTCATAAAATCCTTTTCAAGGAAGGTCTCTCCATTCCTGCTCTTGAACATGCATGTATTGCTCATCTTCCTTGCAAGGATCTCATTGATGAGAGCCTTGTCCGGGGTATCGAGCTCTTTCTCTTCATAATTCCTTTCGAGCAGCTTCATTGCTGTCTTGTTCATGTAGATCAGGTTGCCTGTATCTGCATTGGTGATGAATATTGCATCATCGATCGAATCGAATACAGGTGTGATTATCTCTTTTGCATCCTCATCCCTGAACTCTCTTCCAGACTTTCCTGCATTACGCTCCCTGAGATAGCTGTCCCTTCTGATCCTCTTCCTGAACAGCTCTGATGTAGGGTCGAAGTATGTCTTCTCGAACTCCTCAGCTGTAATGGGCTTGGAGAAGAGGAATCCCTGGAGAAGGCTCGGCTGAAGCCTTTCAAGTGCTTCAAGCTCATCCTCAAGCTCAACTCCTTCGCAGACGACCCTGAGACCTGCATCTGCTGCAAGGTTCATCATATTGCAGAGGAAGCGGTAGTCCCTGCTGATCTTTCCGATGCTGCTGACGAAGCTCCTGTCGATCTTGATCTCGTCGAAATCTGCCATCTTTATCCTGTCGAGTCCCGAGTATCCTGTACCGAAGTCGTCGGCAGAGATCGTTATTCCTGCAGACTTCAGCAGCTTGAAGATGGAATTCATCCTAGGGTAGTCCATGCACCTGGAGCTTTCTGTGATCTCCATTATCAGGGAGTTGCCATCGCAGCCGCTCTTCTTGAGGATATCGAGTACGTGGTGACCTATATTCTCATCCTGCATCTGGATGTGGCTCATGTTGACAGAGATCATGAATGAAGGATGGTATCTCCTCCATTTGCTCAATGTCTTGAGTGCCTCCTCAAGAACCCAGAGTCCTACCTGGCATATCATGCCGGTATCCTCGAGGATCGGTATGAACTCATCAGGGGATACGATTTCCCCGTCCCTTGAACGGAACCTGAGAAGTGCCTCAGCTCCGAAGAGTTCGTATGTCCTGCTTCTTACCTGTGGCTGGTAGACAAGGAAGAATCCCCTGAAGCCGGAGTGTATGCTCTCTTCAAGCTCTTCCTGCAGCTCAAGCTTCCTAAGCTTCGTTGCATAGTCCTGAGGTGAGAAGAAGTTGAGCATGGCCTTGCCGCTCAGCTTGGATATGTAGAGCGCAGACTCAGCATGCTTCAGGAGTGTCTCAGCATTCGGTACAGGATATTCATCCAGTGCAATGCATCCTCCGGATACTGTCATCCTGCTTGATGCTTCCCCCTGTATCGTGAAGAAGAGCTGCCTTACCTCGCTTTCGCTGCAGTTCTCGAGGATCATTGCAAGGCTGTCACCAAGTACATGGTATACAGGATGCTTTCCTTCTGTTGCCCTCTTCATGGATGAGATGAGCTCCCTCAGTGATTCATCGGAGTAGCTGTAGCCGTAGCGGAAGTTCATCGTCTTCAGGTTGTCGATATCCAGAAGCAGGAGGTAACCCGACGCGTCATTCCTGAAAGAGTGGTCGAGGTCCTCGAGTAGATCCCTTATATCGAGGATTC
>SAMEA104404106__coassemble_607_pt1 | contig 35069 bp, 32 predicted proteins | sample SAMEA104404106__metabat2_high_PE_006 | metagenome-assembled genome bin SAMEA104404106 (sample SAMEA104404106) | Balaenoptera acutorostrata
CTCTACAGGGAAGAAACGATTCGAACGTTTGATGCCGGCACCAAAAACCAGAGCCTTAACCACTTGGCGACTTCCCCGACTAGATTGAAAATAACAAAATACCTATCTTTTGGCTAGTGCCTATATAAGGAAGGTACTCATAACCCTTACATCCTCTGAGGAAACCGGCTCTACATCGCTGTTCTGAGGAAGCAGTCCAAAGTAAGTGGATCCCGATCCAGAAAGTGAGAAATATGGATAATGTCCTGCAATCCTCTCGATTTCCTCTGTCCTTGGAGTCGTGAGCTCGAAGTCATTCTGGAGTACAGCCCCCGATGGATATCCGATGATGCCGCATGGAAGGGAGAGCATATCCCTCTCCATCTCATCGAGCATCCTGTATGCTCCCTTCGTCTCTACGAAGAAGGATGGGAAATAGAGGTCTATCCTATCATGGCGTGTAGGTCTCTCGCTGAGGCTTTCCCCTCTTCCAGTGACTCTTGCATGATGGATACCCGAAGTGAAGAACGGTACATCCGATCCAACCTGGAGTGCGATATCCTGGAGCTCATCGGATGTGAGAGGATAATCGAAATACTCGTTTGCAGCCCTGAGGACAGCACCTGCATCGGAGGAGCCTCCACCGAGTCCTGCCTTGAATGGAATATGCTTCTCTATATCGATTGCAGACTCGAAGATCATGCAGCTCTTCTCTGAAAAGAGCCTGAGCGCCTTTTCCATCAGGTCCTCAACCCCTTCATCGAGGTATGAATCGTTTCCGTCTATCGTGCATGAGAACTCATCCGAGAACTCGAAACCGATCCTGATGTCGTCATGGAGATCCACGAGATGGAAGAACGATTCGATATCATGAAAACCATCCATTCTCCTCTTTCCGACCTTAAGTCCGATGTTGACCTTTGCATATGCCTTGACATTCACGTAGTCCAATGAAAAACTCCTTAGCCTTTTCGCTACCATAGAAATCTGCTGAACCCCTGTTCAGTGGTGATGGATGCGGAAGTGTCCTTACATCATCTCCAAAATGCCTGAGCTTGTCAGTAGCAAAGTTACCGACACCGACAAGAATATCAGGCTTTATTATCGAGATCACGTCCTCTAGGTACCTGTCGCAGAGCTCATATATCCTCTTCCTGTCGCACAGGGTGAGCTTATCGGGAGTTACATTCCTTCCGCCTTCATCCAGGAAGCATAGTGGACAGTAGTTGAATACGGTTGCAAATGAGAAGAACTCCTCAGCACTCCATAGCTCGGATATTGTTCCCCATATCCTCTTTCCGGACATCTCGACCCTCTTTACATCCAGGCCTTCGATCGGACGCTTCGGACACTCCTTACGTGGCTTCCTTATCACCCCATCTATCTTCAGATATTCCCTTACATTGACCTTGTCACCGAACGGAACACCATTCTGGCACATTCCAAAAGGTCCTGGATTCATCCCGAGAAGAAGTACATGCTGCTCTTCTGTTACAGCCTTTCTGAGGAACTTCTCATGCATATCCCATGCGTAATCCAGTGGATTGTATACATAGCCATCGTGTTCAAGCTCCAGCTGAGACATCGCCCTAGAGAAGCGCCTTGTAAGCCTAATTGTTTTTTCACACTTATCCATATGCTGTATTCTATCACAGGTGGCAATGGATTGCAGATGTGTTATAGTGATGTCATGATCAAGGCAATTATCTTCGACAAGGATGGGACACTCTTCAACTATGCAGATTTCTGGGGTCCTATCGTCTCAAGGAATTCCATAATAGGCTTCAGGCGTTTCAACATCAGCGAAGAGATGGCCGATGATCTGGCATACAGCTTCGAGAAGACATTCGGTGTAGACAGGAACAGGGTGAACCATCCTGAGGGAATCCTATTCAGGCATGACAAGATACTCTCAGGCATCATGCGGGTCAGCCTGAAATCCATCAGGAACGGCCTCAATCCATTCAAGGTGGTCAAGGTCCTCATGAACCTGATGGACCATGTGAACATAGACAGGGACATCGAGGCATATGACTTTCCACCGGTAGCTCCACTCTTCAGGGCCCTGAAGGACAGGGGCTATATAATCGGAGTAGTAACCAACGACATGAGCGAGAACACCATGAAGTTCCTGAAGGCAATGCATATCGACAGGATGGTCGACTTCCTGAGATGCAGGGACTCAGGTTGTCTCAACAAGCCAAATCCAGATTCGATAAGGGAACTCTGCAGGTCTTATAGGCTGGACCCATCTGAAGTATGCATGGTAGGGGACACGAAGATCGACATGAAGTTCGGAAAGAACGGCAAGGTCGGTTACCGCATCGCAGTCCTATCAGGCTGTGGAGATGAGCCGCTGCTGAGAAGGAACAGCGATGTAGTATATCCAACTGTACTGGACCTCGCAGGAGACCCAGTACTATTTCCAGAGCGCTGAAGAGAGATAGCGCTCCCCTGTATCTGTAAGGATGCAGAGAACCTTCCTGCCAGGATTCTCCACTGCAAGCTTCAATGCAGCTGCCAGGGAAGCTCCCGATGAAATTCCACCAAAGACACCACTTCCTCTCATCGCCTTCTGCATTGTGGAGATGCTCTCTTCAAGATCCACTGTGAGAATCCCATCGATGAGAGTCATATCGACATTTCCCGGGATGAAGTTCGCACCGATTCCCTGTATTCCATGAGGTCCTGCAATTCCCTTGCTGAGAAGCGGGCTTTCCTCCGGTTCGACTCCATATACCTTGATATCCTCCTTCTTCTCCTTCAGGTAACGCGCACATCCGGATATCGTTCCACCGGTTCCGATCGTAGCGACGAAGATGTCCAGATCTGGCATATCCCTCAGTATCTCGGGACCTGTAGTCTCATAGTGGGCTCTTGGATTGTCGGGATTGTCGAACTGGTTGGGAATCCATGCATTGCCGTATTCCCTCTTCAGCTCCTCAGCCTTGTCGGTTGCTCCCTTCATCCCGAGTGTCCTATCTGTAAGTACAAGCTCAGCTCCGAATCCGCGGATAAGCTTCCTTCTTTCCTCGCTCATGCTCTCAGGCATTGTGATCACAACCCTGAACCCCATTGCAGACCCGATTGCAGAGAGTGCAACTCCTGTGTTTCCACTTGTAGGTTCGATGATTACAGTCTCGCTGTCGATCTCTCCCCTTTCAAGGGCTCCCTTGATCATGAAGTATGCAGCCCTGTCCTTTGCTGATGAGAAGGGATTCATGTATTCAAGCTTTGCATATAGGTTGTCTACCCCGAATCCGTTGATCCGCAGGATCGGCGTATTGCCGATCAGTGAATATATATCGTTTGCAGGCATATAAAGCTCCTTTCTGAGAGGATAATACGAAAGGGCAGCTTGGAAAACATGGAAATCACACAAAACGGCTTGAACAGACAAAAATACGTATTTCTGCTCATTATCCCTAGACCAGAAAAGAAGATTTCCTCCTGCAGATTTCCCGTTAAATGACATTATGTCACATATTCCATGCAAAAGACGGAATGTGTAAAGCATAAGCTAACCAACGGTAATATAAGGAGATATCCACATATAGTGAATTTTATCCATAACTACACTGATTAGCTATATCATCGATTATTGACACATTGAGTATTACTGTAAATAATGATAACCATGAATAACTCATGGGATGAAATCGACTCCTTCAGAGGGAGCCTTGTAAACGGCGCGTGGCCAACAGTACCAGAACTCTTCACAATGGCAGTGGAGAGATATCCGGAGAATACATGTTTCTCCATATTCGATCCGAAGGAGAAGAAGACAATAAGCTATAGGGAAGCCTACGACAGGATCCTCCAGATAGCTTCCTACCTGAGAGACAGGGGAATCAAGAAGGGCGACAGGGTCGTACTCAATGGAAAGAACTCCCCTCAGTGGGCTCTTACCTACTTTGCAATCACATTTGCAGGAGCTGTAGTCGTACCTATCGACAACCAGATGAAGATCGAGAGATGCATGATGCTCGCTGAATATGCAGAGGCAAGGTTCGTCTTCGGAGATTTCGATGTACTCACAAAGATGAATTCCCGTGCAAACGACTGGTACAACAGCCTCCTCGGTGTCGGCATGCTGAAGGGTTCTGACAAGAACTATATATCCATCACCGAGATGAAGTCCGACAATCCACTGAAGGAAAGGGTGAAGGTATCGGACGATGACCTTGCAGCAGTCCTCTTCACTTCCGGTACAACCGGAAACGAGAAGGGAGCTATGCTCACACATGCAAACATAACATCCAATGTATACCAGGCAGCCAACGGAATGGGAGTCGACGAGCACGACGTACTCTACGCACTTCTTCCACTCCATCACAGCTACTGCTGCACTGCAGTACTTCTCGAGACAGTCAAGCATGGTGCCGAATGCCTATTCGGTCACGGCATCGTAGTCTCCAGGATGATAAACGACATGAAGAACGGCCACGTAACCGTATTCATGGGTATTCCACTTCTCTACAACAAGATCATCTCAGGAGTCATGGCAAAGCTCGAGAAGGAAGGTGCCTTCAAGAAGAATCTCGTAAAGTGCCTCATGAGCATCAACGGATGGTTCAAGCTGCACATGCATTGCAATCCATTCGGTGGATTCTTCAGGAAGAAGATACTCTCCCAGCTTGGACTGGACCACGCCAAGCTCCTGATCTGTGGAGCAGGCCCGCTGGCTCCTACAGTATTCAAGCAGTACCAGCAGCTCGGACTGAATTTCCTCCAGGGATATGGTCTCACAGAGACTTCCCCTATCGTAACACTCAACCCTCCTGAGCACTTCAAGGTAGACTCGATCGGAAGGGTACTTCCATTCATCGACCTCATCATCGCAGACAAGGATGCGGATGGAATCGGAGAGATCAGGGTCAAGGGACCAAACATCTGCAAGGGATACCTCAAGGATGCAAAGTCAACATCCGAGCTCTTCGACGAGAACGGCTATCTCAGGACAGGCGACCTTGCAACAGTCGACAGCGAGAACTATGTATACCTCAAGGGAAGGAAGAAGAACATCATCGTAACAGAGGGTGGCAAGAACGTATTCCCTGAGGAGATCGAGGACATGTTCCAGCTCTATGGCGAAGTCGACCAGATACTGATCCGTGGCTTCCAGCAGAAGAAGGATGTTCCATGCGAATGCATCGAGGCTGTAATCCATCCGGACAGGACAGTCTACAAGGAAAGGGGCATCGAGGACTGGAATGCAATCAGGGAAGATATCGAAAGGATCGTAAGGGACGTCAACAGGGAGCTTTCCGGCTACAAGAAGATCGAGAAGGTAACGATACTCGAGGAAGCCATGGAGATGACCACTACAAAGAAGATCAAGCGAAACACAGTAGAAGCTTAATGGAAGACGGAGGTGAAAGCCTCCGTTTTTCATCAATGTATAGAATCAGTGTATAATCACCACCACTCCTTGATTACATCCCATGGAGGACTATATCCTATAGGAAAGGAAACTGAACAATACAATGAATCCACAGCAATACAACAACGAATTCGAATACGAGGAATTCAGGCACATGGCAGTCCTGATCGACGCCGACAATACACAGCTCTCGAAGATCGACGATGTACTCGAGGAGCTCTCCACATATGGAAGGATCACGGTAAAGAAGGCCTACGGCAACTGGAAGAAGCCTACCCTCAAGAACTGGGAAGACCAGATCATGAAGCTTGCAATCAAGCCGGAGCAGCAGTTCGACTACGTAAAGGACAAGAACATCTCGGACATCGCACTTGTAATCGGAGCGATGGACCTTCTCCATACAGGCATGTACGATGCCTTCGTCATCGTCTCATCCGACTCGGACTTCACCCCTCTTGCAATAAGGCTGAAGGAAAGCGGCGTATATGTAATCGGAGTCGGTGAGAACAAGACTCCTGTCCCATTCATCAACGCATGCGACGACTTCCTGATGATCGAGAACATCCACGGTGACTACGAGGAGAGATATGGCTGGGGTGCAACGGTTCCTGCTGATGAGAACGGCTATCCAATAGCAGAGCCGGAGGAGAAGAAGCCACAGGGCAGCAGGAAGACAAAGGCAAGGGAGGTGGAACCGGAAGTTGAGGAACCAGCTCCAATCAAGGCACCGAAGCTTGCAGACATACATAAGCTCCTCAAGAAGGCATCGGGAAAGCATGCAGATGACGATGGCTATACACTCCTATCATCCGCAGGATCCTTCATCAAGAGAGTCCGCCCAGAGTTCGACCCGAAGGTATATGGATATCCGAAACTCAAGGACCTCATCGAGGCATTCCCGAAGAAGTACGAGCTTGTGAAGCTGAGCCAGACAGGAAACGTACCGAACTACAAGTACAAGTGCCTTGTCTGCGAGCAGAACAGGAAGTAGTGAATACACTGCATACATAAGAGGCTCCTGAACACGGAGCCTCTTCTTATTCCTTACACATAAACGATTTAACCTAAACCTTAATCCAACCTTAACACCAGCACACCAAGCTTAACAGTCTCTTTATACCCTTTCTGCTAGCCTACTTCCAATAGAACCGTAACCAGGAGGTATAATGGAATACGGAATATTGACACTGCTGCCGATAGTGGTAGTTGTTGTTCTGGCTCTCATGACCAAGAGGACATTGGAGCCACTCGTAGCTGGCTCGATAGTAGCCTACATCATCGTAGCGGGAATACATTTCCCAACAGCCTGGGCCGATGCCTTCTTCACAGTTGCATCCAACAGGGAATACCAGTGGGTCTTCATGGTATGTGCACTGTTCGGGTCCCTCATTGCACTTCTCGGTGCATCCCATGGAACGATGGGATTTTCAAAATGGCTCAGGAAGCTCTGCGTAGGACCTAGGTCCACACTTCTCGTTACCTGGATCATGGGTGTCCTCATATTCGTCGATGACTATCTCATAATAATGACGGTATCCACAAGCATGCAGAAGCTCTCTGACCAGCACAAGGTTCCAAGGGAAGCCCTGACATACATCATTGACTCTACAGGCGCACCGGTATGTGCACTCCTCCCATTCTCGACCTGGGCTGTATTCTTTGCGGCAATGTTCTTTGCAGAGAAGGGAGTTGCAGAGCTTGGATACTCCACACCCATCGACCTGTTCACCCATATCATCCCATTCATCTTCTATGCGATATTCGCAGTCATCATGGTTCCACTCTTCTCACTCGGCATCGCTCCGAAGATGGGCAGGATGAAGAGAGCCTACAGGAGAATAGAGAACGGCGGCGCAACATATTCCGATGAATCGAAGGACCTCAATCTGGAGGAGAACGAGTTCGACCCAGCTGACCATGTAGAGGCATCTGCAATGGACTTTGCACTTCCAATCGTCGTACTCATTGGACTCTCGGTCTTCACAGGAGACATATTCCTTGCAGTCCTTGCAGCGATTGCAACCTGCTTCATCCTCTACATTCCAAGGCATAAGATGAGCCTCACAAGGTTCTGCGACCTTGTAATGCATGGATTCTGCAATCTGGTTCCGACAGTCGCAGTCATCTTCTTTGCATTCGTAATGCAGGAGGCCATGATGGACATCGACATCGCAAGCTATGTGATATCGAAGATCCTCCCGGTGATGAGCGCGCCTCTCTTTCCTGCAATCACCTTCCTTCTTGTTGCAGCACTGAACTTCTCAACAGGATCGGTCTGGGGAATCCCGGCAATCGTCTCACCGATCATTATGCCACTCTGCTTCGAGCTTGGTGCAAACCCTCTCGTGACAATGGGTGCAATAATATCGGGAGCAGTCCTTGGTTCCCATGCATGCTTCTACTCAAGTGCAACAGTCCTTACATCGAGCTGCTGCAGGATACAGAACATGGACCATGCACTCTCGCAGATACCGTATGCAGCCTTGACAGCTGTACTGAGTACGGTAAGCTATCTGATATGCGGCTTTATGCTATAGGAGTCAATGAAATGAAACTTATACTCGGCGACATAACTGAAATGGATACCGATGCAATCATAAATGCAGCGGCAACGGACCTGAGGCCTACAGAGGGAATCTGCCAGGCAATCTTCAGGGCGGCAGACACAGAGAAGCTGATGGCGGCATGCAGACGCATCGGACACTGCCGCATAGGACAGGCTGTTGTGACTCCAGCCTTCGGCCTGAAGGCCAAGGTGATAATCCACGTTGCAGGACCAGGATGGTACAGCGGACACAACAATGACCGCGAGATCTTCCAGGACTGCTACCACAACGCACTCTACAAGGCATATGCCATGGGATGCAGGACAGTAGCCCTTCCCCTGATGTTCTCGGGCTCGATGCATATTCCAAGGACAGAGGCACTGGAGCTTGTCGAGGAGGTCGTGACACGCTTCGAAAAAAACTACAGGAACATGGACATCTACCTTGTGGTATTCAGGAAGAGCATATATGAGACAGCAAGGAAGGTCCTGAAGAATGCGGAAAGCGAAGACTGAACTGAAAAGGAGCCATCAAACGATGGCTCCTATCTGTCTTCAGGATATGGAAGATATCATCTACCGAGTTCCCTGTTCATCTTGTCGAGTGTCTTCTTGTCGAGGTTGAATACGAACTTGACGCCGACATACATCAGGATGATGGAAACGAGATAGAGAGCGGCAACGAGGTATCTGAGTCTCAGGGCAACCTCGAATGGCTGCTGGGCACCGAGCTGCTCGTTGTAGCCGAGCATTACCATGAGGACGAGACCGATTGAAGGGCCGATTCCCTGTGCGACCTTCCTGAAGAAGGAATGGAGTGAGTATGTGACACCCTCTTCCCTCTTTCCTGTCTGCCATTCGTTGTAGTCGATTGCGTCTGCCATCATTGCGTTACCGAGGCACATTGCAACTCCCTGACCAAGTCCATTGAGGATCTGGAGTACGAGGAAGATCATTACACCTGTGTTGTTTGGTGGCATTGGGATCACGCACATTACAACGCAGGCTACCAGTGATAGATAGAGGCCATATGTGGAGGCTTCCTTCTTTCCGAAGCGCTCAGTGAGCTTCTTTGCAAATGGAATTGCAAGGATGGATGGGAGCATGCCTACAAGGGAGATGACTCCAAGAAGTGCAGGGTTCTTGAAGTATGTCTGGAAGACGACCTGTGTTGCAGTCATTGCACCATACATACCGAGGAACATTGCAACCGGAACCAGTGTGGCGCCAAGTGCTGCACGGTTATGGAAGAAGTCCTTGAGGGACTTGAAGAAGTTGAACTTGACCTTCTCTTCATCCTTCTTCCTGTAGTCGACTCTCTCTTCAGTTGTCCTGATCATGAAGAGGAATGCGAAGAAGCCGATGATTCCGAGAACGAGAGCTACGAAGAAGAGCCTATGGCCCATGATCTCATTGTTCTCATCGTAGAGGAGGATTGGGAGTACCATGCCGATTGGGATGGAAGCTGCCATGGAACCGAGAGTTCTCCAGGCACCGAGCTGAGCTCTCTGGCCAGGATCTGCAGAGATTACGGAAAGCATCGATCCATAAGGTACGTTTACGACAGTGTACATTGCATCCCAGAGGAGATAGCCGACAACACAGACGATGATCTTAACTACCTGCGGTGCATTTGGGACCGGCAGGAAGCAGAGACATGCAGCCGCTGCAAGACCAAAGGAACCAAGGAAGATGAAGTGCTTGAACTTACCAAGCTTGTACTCCTTCCTGCTGGCATCCATGTAGGTACCGATGAGTGGATCGTTGATGGCATCCCAGACCTTCAGCAGTACGAGGATTCCCGCAAATGCGATGGAATCGATCTTCATGTACTGAGTCCAGAACAGTGTGAACCATGTGCCTGCAAGAGCAAAGCTCATGTTACAGCCGAAATCTCCGGCTGCGTAGGAGACCTTATCCAGCATACCGAACTGTCGGTAGCCGTTCTCGTCAAGGTTCTTCTTCATTGTTTTTCCTTCCGCGCGATGTGGCATCACGCGTTTTCATGATATGACATGCATGATTATCATCCAAAGTTTTACATAAATCCAGTGTAATCTGTTATTTATCACTATTTCTTCACATACAAGGATTTAATATATTAAATCATGTATATTTGATTGCCATCAACATATATTGTAAACAAGGCTTACAAAATCAGATTATATAATTGTCTTCAAATCTGTTACTTTTTCCTACAATAGTTTTCCAAAAGAGTTATATTATGGATATCATGAAAAACATAGTTATCAATCTTGAGGCTCTCGAGCCTCTCAGAACAGTAGACAGCCGTCTCATGAGCTACAACGTAGAGATGACTGAAGTTACAGGTGGTACATTCTGGAAGGAATACACACCAGGTCAGATTGCAGGAACAGAGGAGTTCCCACCTATAAAGAGCTTCGATGAGATCGGCAAGCTCATGCAGTGGTACAATCCAGTGGACCTCTACAACGAGAAGCTCAGGAAGCTTGCATCGAACTTCGGACCAGTATGGGTAAGGGTTTCGGGAACCTGGGCAACCAAGACATATTACGACTTCGAGGGAACGACAGGAGGAAAGGCACCGGAGGGTTTCCAGTCTGTCCTTACAAGGGAACAGTGGATCGGTGTCCTTGATTTCGTCAAGGCAGTTGGCGGAAAGCTCCTCGTATCTATCGGAAACTGCGAGGGAAACCATCCTGAGAAGGGAGGTCCGATCGACCTGAGCCAGGCAAGGAAGCTCTTCAGCTTCTCCAAGGAGTATGGAGTTCCAATCTCAGCTGCAGAATTCATGAACGAGCCTAACATGTTCGCAACATCCGGCGCTCCTCAGGGCTACACACCGGAGGACTATGTAAGGGACCAGGACATCTTCTTCGACTTCATCAGGTCTGAGTATCCTGAATGCCTTGTAGTCGGACCTTGCACAACGGACAGCAATGCAATCGAGAGCGAGGATGGCAAGGGCGGCGCAGGAATTGCAGATGTGATGTACTGCTGCTCTACACATGAACTCATGAAGGACAGCCATACAAAGCTCGATGTATTCTCATACCACTACTACAACGGAGTATCTGAAAGGCTTGGTTCCGTAATGCCATCTGCACATTGGCCAGCTGAGGCTGCTACAACAGAGGACTACCTCGTAATGGCCAAGAAGTGCGCCGATGCATTCGGTGCCCTAAGGGACAGGTACTGTCCAGACGGTCAGATGTGGGTAACTGAATCCGGAGATGCTGGTGGCGGTGGTGATACATGGGCTTCCACCTACCTTGATGTACTGAGGACCCTCAACGAACTCGGAGTGTTCTCCGAGGCAACAGATGGTGTCATATTCCATAACACACTCTGCTCATCCGACTATGGATTCCTTCACCATGGTACATTCGATCCTAGACCTAACTACTGGGCTGTCCTTCTCTGGAACCGCCTGATGGGAACAGAGGTATTCAGGATAGGAATTCCTGTAGAGGAAGGCGCTCACGTATTTGCACACTCAAGAAGGGATGGAAAGGAAGGAAAGGCAGTTCTAATCATCAACAACAGCCTTACCGAGGATACTGTCGTAGAGCTCCCAGAGGACTGCGAGAGATACACTCTCTCATCCGACAGCCTCCGCTCCACAAGGACATTCCTCAATGGAAAGGAGCTTGCAATCGACAGCGAGAACAACATCCCAGCTCTCGATGGAGTGAAGGAAGGAAAGGGCATGCTTGCATTGAAGCCTTGCACATGTACATTCCTTGTATTCTAGGCTATACAAAGAGCTTAAACTGATTGATGCAGCTCCTCGTGGGCTGCATTTTTCATCTTCCGGCATTGCTGAAAACCTCTTTAGATAATATCCTTAGGTCATGAATATACTTATCAAGAACCCTACGATCCTTCCCATGACAGAGAAGGGTCTGTATTTCAGGAAGGACATTGCAATAGAGGATGGCAGGATAATCGCCATCGGAGACATTCCAGAGGATTTCCAGGCTGAGAAGACAATCGATGCAGAAGGCAAGCTCCTTCTTCCATCCTTCATCAATGCACATACCCATCTATCGATGGGACTCATGAGGAACTACAGGGACAACTGCTCCAATCTCATGGATTGGCTCTCGGAGATCTGGCCAATCGAGGATAAGCTCAATGCAGATGACATATACAGTGCATCCCTTCTCGGAGCTGCAGAGCTCATCAAGTCCGGCTGCACACTGTTCTCCGACATGTACTTCTTCCAGCCAAGCACAGTGAAGGCTGCAAAGGAAGCGGGAATACGAGGAGTCATCGGACAGACACTCTTCGGAGATGGCAGGGAAACGGACAGGAGACTTAGGGAAGTATATCCCGAGATTGTCGCTGCAATCGACGGGGATGACAGATACAGGATCGACATTGCGCCTCACGCCATCTACACATGTACAGGGGAAACCTATACAAAGGCACGTGAATATGCAGAGAAGCTTGGATGCATGGTGAATACACATCTTTCCGAAACCAGGAAGGAAGTTGACGACTGCATCGCTGAGCATGGAAAGACTCCTCTACTGTACCTCAGGGACATCAATGCACTCACAAGTGATATGTATCTTGCCCACGGAGTGCACCTCACAGACGAGGAGCTCGACATATGTGCAGAGATGGGAATCTCGATCGTACATAATCCATCGAGCAACGCCAAGCTTGCCTCCGGTACCCTATCGGTCGCAAATGCCATGGCACATGGAGTGAACGTTGCACTTGGAACCGATGGAGCATCCTCGAACAACAACCTCGACATGCTTGAGGAGATGCATGTAGCCGCACTCATTGCAACTACAGAGAATGGGATTCCATCAAAGGTATCTGCATACGATGTGATTGCAATGGCAACAGTGAACGGCGCGAAGGCACTCCATCTCGATGACAGGCTCGGTACAATCGAAGTTGGAAAGGATGCAGACCTGATCCTGATCGATACAGAGGCCGTCAACATGACTCCTCTCAACGATCCATTCTCAGCTGTAGTCTACAGCGCATCTTCAGAGAACATCGATACAGTTCTCTGTAAGGGAAACGTACTTATGGAAGGACGCGTACTCAATGGACTTGATGAGAGGGAAATCATCAGGAATGCCCGAGCGACATGGGAAGAGCTGAAAAGCAGATAAGGGGAAAGCATGAGAGAGGAATCATTCAAGGCAATAGAATTCACAGAGGATGGAAGGCTCAAGCTCATCGACCAGAGGATCCTTCCTGGAAAGCTCGACTACACATACCACGACACATCTGAAGATGTCGCATTTGCAATCAGGGACATGATCGTACGTGGAGCTCCTGCAATCGGAGGAGCCGCAGGATATGGAGTGTACTTTGCAGCAAGGGAAGCAGAAGGGAACTGGGATGAGTTCACAAGGAGAGCTGAAGTCGTCCGCTCCTCCCGTCCAACAGCCGTCAACCTGATGTGGGCATGCGACAGGATGGTCAGGAAAGCAGAGGAAACCAATATGGACCTTCCTGAAATGCTGAAGGAAGCTCATGCAATCTGCGCTGAGGACAGGGCCATGAACCATAGGATCGGAGAGATCGGATCCGAGGTTGTAAGACCGGGAGCTACAGTCCTTACCCATTGCAATGCAGGAGCTCTTGCAACATGTGGATGGGGAACAGCACTTGGTGTCATCAAGACAGCCTACGGGAAGGGACTTGTCGAGCATGTATATGCAGATGAGACAAGACCAAGACTCCAGGGCGCCCGCCTTACGGCATGGGAACTTATGGACTATGGCATTCCTTCAACGCTGATTCCCGACTCTGCTGCAGCATCACTGATCAGGGATGGGAAGATCGACTGCGTAATCCTCGGAGCCGACAGGATAACGACAGATGGAGACGTTGCAAACAAGCTAGGTACATTCACCCTATCCTGCGTATGCAAGCTCTATGGAGTTCCATTCTATGTAGTTGCACCAACAACCACAATCGACTTCGACATGAAGGAGGGAAAGGACATTCCTATCGAGGAAAGGGACGCAGACGAGGTCAGGAGACCGGGAGGTGTGCTCCTTGCACCGGAGGATGTCGATGTATTCAACCCGGCATTCGACGTAACCCCACACCAGAACATAACAGCAATCATCACGGAGAAGGGAATCATATATCCACCATTCGATGTGAACATTGCAAAGCTGAAGTAAACCTATGAGGACCGGGATTTCCGGTCCTCTTCTTCTGAAAGGACTCCAGACAAGATATTGCATAGAACCAGAAGCAGTCATATAATCCAATATAGTTAGCCTTAACTAACTAATAGAGGTTCATATGCAGTCAAATACACCAGATTACGGAACATGGGTTCCTAGGAAACTTGTCGTACTTCTATGGGTTCTCACTCTGCTTGCAGCTGTGCTGGCATCAGTAGGATTCTATCTCGGCTGGAACAACATACTCAACGCTGTTCTTGTAGTGGCATTCTTCGTTGCCATCTTCTTTGCCATATCAATGACAGGACTCAGGTGGACATTCTCCTATTCAGGTGGAAGGCTCATGGATAAGATCCATGATTTTGTAATATCGAAGCTTCCTTCGGACATCGATGGAAAGGTACTTGATGTCGGATGCGGATCCGGCGCGCTTGCAATCAAGATAGCAGGAAAGAATCCAAAGGCCCAGGTAACGGGAATAGACTACTGGGGAATGGGCTGGGACTATGGAATCAAGATGTGCACCAGCAATGCCGAGATAGAGCATGTTACGAACGTCGAATTCCAGAAGGGGGATGCATGCCATCTCGATTTTCCCGATGAGAGCTTCGATGCAGTGGTATCGAACTTCGTATACCATGAGGTAAGAGTCGAGCCTAACAAGGAGAAGCTCATGAAGGAAACACTGAGAGTCCTGAAGAAAGGTGGATATTTCGTCCTTCATGACATGATGGAGGACAGGCACATCTACAGGGACATGCCTAGGTTCATCGAGGAACTCAAGGCTGCAGGATTCCAGGAGGTGAACTACATACCGAATACTGAGAACCAGCCATACGTTCCCGATTACACCAGGACATTCATGTTCTTCAAGGGAATGGGAATGCTTTACGGAAGGAAATGATTACAAGAAGAGGTCCAGCAAGACTGGACCTCATACTATTTTGCATCATTTCAGTTTAATCAGAGTGTTCCATCAAGGATTGCATCGACAATCTGTGAACCAACCTTGAAGTTGTTGTGGCGGGCTGTGAAGAAGATGTCAGCTGCCTCGATGCTGTCCTCGCTGGCAAGGGAGTCATCGATGTTCTCGCCCCAGAGCATCTCTGGTGTTGCACCATTCATGAAGACATCCATGTTCACGGAGTCCCTGATGATGATGTATCTGTCGAGATATCCGAACCTGTCGAGTACGACTGCAATGGCGTTGTCCTCCATCTCGGAGCATGTGTATGCATCAGGGGCACCGTAGAACTCAACCATTGCACGTGCGTTGTTCTCGTCGTATACACCCTTCCAGTAGTTGTCTCCTGTAACGACTGTTCCTCTCTGGACCATTGGATTCCTTGTAGCCCAGTCGGCATTGTCGAATGTGTGTGCCATGAATGCAACTGTCTTCTCGGTTGTCTCGAGCTCGGTATCCTTCACGATATCATATACCCTTGCAACGAGGTCCTGGTTGAGAAGATGGTAGGAGGAATCATCGTAGCTGCCATCGTGGTACCATGTTGTGGTATCCTCGTCATAGGACTTCATGTCCCTTACATCTGCATGGTGTCCAAGATCGTAGTCGATAGTAGCTGAGATTACGAATACATCTCCCATTGTAGTGTTGCCGGTAGCTGTACCGCAGCAGCCTGTGCTGAGGAAGTATGCATTGGAGAAATCGAACCTGTCGTCGCAGAGGATTGCTGTTACGGTATTGGAGGAGTTCACCTTGCCCATACCTGTTACATAGAGTGCAACTCCATCCTTCACATAGAGCTTCTCACCAGGCATTCCGCCCTTGATTTCATACTCTTCACCACCCATGCAGTATGCTTCATAGTAAAGCTGTCCCTCGCCTGGGAAATCACCCTGGAGTGCACCGTCCTCGAACTTAGGAAGGATGAGTACCTTGATCTCGATTGGATTGTCGACTGTCTCCCTGACGCCTTCAGCAAAGACGCCTGCGAGTACGGAAACGAAGATGAGAAGAATAGCAATTGATCTTTTCATTTTAGATTTCTCCTTGGAAATATTCTTGGTAGCCATGCTACAACTGCATTCTTTCCATATGGACTTCATTGGTCAATGAAAAATGAAACTAAAGTCCATTTGTGGAGAAATAAAGGCTTTATTCCCGATTACTTCATCTATAAAGCCTTTCCATATAAAGAGATGCTCACATAAAGTCGGATTATTGCATAGCCTGTAAGACATATGGATAAAACAATGGGACCCATTTCAGGGTCCCATATATGTCGACTGTATTGTCATCACTTCTCAAGTTCGTCCGCGTAGTGTACGTCTGGAAGCTCCCTGAGAGTCTTTGCAGCCTGCTCTGCTGTGATGTCTCTCTGAGGCATTCCGAGCATCTCGTAGCCAACCATGAACTTCTTGACTGTTGCAGATCTCAGAAGTGGTGGAAGGTAATGGAAATGCATTACGCATCCAGGATATTCCTTTCCGTCTGTAGGCTTCTGGTGGATGCCCATGGAATATGGGAAGGATGTCTTGAAGAGGTTGTCGTACTTTACACCAAGCTTCTTGATTATCCTGGCAAGGGATGAATCCTCTTCAGGTGTGAGTTCGCTGAGACAGCTGATTGCCCTGTTGCAAGGAAGGATCATAGCCTCATATGGCCAAGTTGCCCAGAAAGGAACGACTGCTACGAAATGGTCGTCCTTGACGATTACCCTCTCGCCCTTCTCCACTTCGTACTTGGCGTAATCGAGGAGCATCTCAGTTCCGTTCTTCTCGAAATACTCTCTCTGGTTCCTGAGCTCTGTTGCTGGGATGTTAGGAATGACCTCTTCAGCCCATACCTGTCCATGTGGATGTGGATTCGAGCATCCCATTACAGCTCCCCTGTTCTCGAAGATCTGTACGTGATTGATGAAATCCTTTGCTCCGAGTTCCTCGTACTGGTCTCTCCATACCCTTACTACGCTCTCGATTGCAGGAACCTCCATCCTTGCAAGTGTGAGGTCATGTCTTGGTGAGAAGCAGATTACCCTGCAGATACCTCTCTCGCCCTTGACCTTCAGAAGTCCATTAGGTCCTTCTGTAAGCTCATCGCTTACACCCTTCTCGAGAAGTGCTGCAAAGTCGTTCTCGAATACATATGTCTCCTTGTAGTCAGGGTTTGTCGTACCATTGGCCCTTGTGTTTCCAGGACAGAGATAGCACTTCTCATCGTACTGAGGTCTATCGTCAAGCTGTGGCTTCTCGACCTGTCCGTTCCAAGGTCTCTTGGTCCTGTGTGGTGAGCACTTTACCCATTCACCCATAAGAGGGTTGTATCTGTTATGAGTGTTGTCAGTCAAATCAATCATGTCTAAATAACTCCTTGAGGATAGTATACACCCGAAAGACATCATCATGTTGCTAAGGTTTTGCTGAGTTGAAGCAATTTCCCTAAGTGGCTCCGTATATATGGGAAAATACAGATGGAAGGCTCCTCGGTCACCTCGCTACAGGGACGGGAAACACATATAAAGCATATGTCATCTGTATGTATAGTTCCGTACATATTCATCATGTTGCTGCATATGATATGGCATCCGTATCCCACCTGGATCGTCATCCACATACAATCTTCACATGTCGGTGATAGACTTTCCACATGAAGAAATCCAACAGGAAGTCCCACAGGATACTCTACACGGTCCTGGGGATAGTTATTGCAATCCTCGTTGCAATACTTGGCTATGTCGCCTATGTATTCGGAACCTATTACAGGATAGATGACCATCAGGAGCTGACGGTGATGAATCCTCAGCCAGAGCTGATTACAGCGGGCGAGAGCCATACCATCGCAACATACAACATAGGATTCGGAGCCTACGGCCCGGAATTCGATTTCTTCATGGACTACGGCACCATGAAGGATGGAACAGAGGTAACCGGTACAAGAGGTACTTCGATCAGCAGTGAATACACGCTGAGAAACATCAATGGTACGATTGCCGAGCTCATGGCACTCGACCCTGAGATCATACTGGTACAGGAAATCGATACAGACTCGACAAGGTCGCAGCACATCAACCAGGTCGAGATGTATGAATCCTCATTCAGCGACATGGCTTCCACATATGCCGTCAACTTCCACTCTGCATATCTATTCTATCCATTTACAGATCCTCACGGAACAGTGAATGCAGGAATCATGACACTCTCCGACTACATGATCGAGAGTGCAGAGAGAAGGTCCTATCCGGTAACGACGGACTTCATGAAGGTAACGGACCTCGACAGGTGCTTTGCAGTGAACAGGCTTCCTGTGGACAACGGCAAGGAACTTGTAATCATCAACTCCCACATGTCTGCATACGACAAGGGAGGAGTCATCAGGGAACAGCAGTGGAAGATGGTATCGGATGTACTTTCAGAGGAATATGCGAAGGGCAACTATGTCATCCTCGGTGGAGACTTCAACCATGTACTGGGAGAGACAGTTGCCGACATCTTCCCATCCGAGCAGCTCACTCCTGGCTGGCTTGCATTCATCACAAGCGACCAGGTTCCACCGGGATTCAGGATCGTTACAGCAGAGAACTACAGTGAGGTTCCTACCTGCAGGGCAGCCGAGATTCCTTGGGAGAAGGGAGTGAACTACACATGCATCATCGATGGCTTCATAGTCTCCGACAATATCGAGTGCCGCAGCTACAACATAGAAACAGATTTCGCATGGACCGACCATCAGCCGGTATTTATGGAATTCACACTTCTATAGAACGAAACAAGGGCAGCTGAAGAGGCTGCCCTATCATTTTGCCCAGATGATGGGAATACTATCTCCTGATGCTCTGAGCCATCCTATGGTATGTATGTCTTACACCGCGAAGTGCAATCGAGTAAGCCATGATGTCCTCGGCAAGTGCCATACCGACGTAGCCGGAATCTCCGATATGGTGGATATCGCTTCCTGCCATCTTGCTCAGAAGTGCAATCCTCCTGATGGTATCCTTGTCCGCACCTTCCTGGCTTGTACCGATTGAGGTGAAGGCAAGCTTCTCACGTGAATGGGTGTAGGAAATGAGGTCCCTCAGGTATTCCATCGTGATTCCTGGAACTGTGCCCGGTGCAGGGAAGAGGATGATGTCGGCGCCGTTGTCGATGAAGAGCTCCACATCCTTTCTCGTGATTATGTTCTCGCCGGATTCAGAGAGAATGCCGGAAGCATGCATCTTGCCGACGACGAGTGCGACCTTCTCACCGACTGCTGCCTTGATCTTCTTCAATGATGAAACGAGAGCATCATTCGTGACTCCGTTTCCAGGATTTCCTGTAAGGATGATGAAATCGACTCCCATCTCCACAGCGCGCTCTGCATTCTCGACAGTTGCGTACCTGCCACGGCTCATCTTCCAGATCTCTTCCTTGCCGGCCATCTCATCGTCAACAGGCTCCAGGTTGATTCCAACAGGTCTTCCTGTGAGCTCCTTGACCTTCCTGACGACATCGACCTTCTCGCATGCAGGAAGAGCGTTGATAACTGGCTCCCATACATCGAAGAGATTCAGGATTATGAGGTCAGCTCCCATTGAGGCTGCGAACTCTGCATTCGTTACATCAGTTAGCATCGGTGGCATTACCCCGATTGTCTCGGATGCGACGACGCGTCCTTCACTTAGTCTTATTCCGTCGAGGAACTCCTCCCTTGTAAGGTGTGTAAGCTCCTCCGGTGTCATATTGAGTATTCTTTTCATTCATTCATCTCCTGACATAATGGTAATGTCAAAGAAGTCCTATGTCTACAGAATGTAAAAAGGGACTCCGAAATGGAATCCCTTGATTGCAGGCAATCTATATTACCTTACGATTACACGGGCAAATCTCTTCTTGCCTGCCTTGAGGAGGAACTCGCCATCCTCATCAGCATCTGCAAGAGTGACCATCTGCCTGATGTCATCTACCTTCTTGCCGTTGAGCTCGGCGCCGCCCTGCTGTACAAGACGTCTAGCCTCTCCGTTGGACTTTGTAAGACCTGCAAGTGTGAAGAGGTTGAGAACACCAGTTCCCTCGCCCTCAAGCTCAGACTTCTCGATCTCGGAAGTCGGCATGCCTTCCTTGCTGACACCTGCACCGAAAAGTGCCTTTGCAGCAGCTTCAGCCTTATCAGCCTCTTCCTGTCCGTGGATGATCCTTGTAACCTCGTATGCAAGCTTTGCCTTGGCATCGTTGATGTTGCGGCTTGGATCCTCGTAGGCTGCAATCTCATCGAGTTCCATGAATGTGAAGAGCTTCATGAACTTGATTACGTCAGCGTCGTTTACGTTTCTCCAGTACTGGTAGAAGTCATATGGAGAATACATGTCCGGTGCTAGGAACACTGCTCCCTTCTCGGACTTGCCCATCTTCTTTCCATCGGCTCTCATGATCAGGTTGAATGTAAGTCCGAAGCACTCGTCCTCGTTACCCATTCTCTGCATGAGGTCGATTCCAGCTACGATGTTACCCCACTGGTCAGCTCCACCGATCTGGAGACGGCAGTTGTATCTGTCGTTGAGAACCTTGAAGTCATAGCTCTGGAGAAGCTGGTAGTTGAACTCGATGAAGGAAAGTCCTCTCTCGAGTCTCTGCTTTACACCTTCGAAGGTAAGCATCCTGTTTACGGAGAAGTACTTGCCTACGTCCCTGAGGAACTGGATGTAGTTCAGGTCAACAAGCCAATCTGCATTGTTTACCATCTGGGCATGTCCCATGCCCTCTCCTGGGTTCTCGGAGAAATCTACAACGGATGAAAGCTGATTCTTGATTCTCTCTACGTTGCTCTGGATCTGCTCGACAGAGAGGATCTTCCTCATCTCTGTCTTGCCTGAAGGGTCACCGATGAGGCCAGTACCGCCGCCAACGAGAGCGAGCGGATTATGACCATACTTCTGGAGCCAGTGCATTGCAAAGAAAGGTACGATGTGTCCAACGTGGAGGGAAGCTCCTGTTGGGTCTGTACCGCAGTAGAATGTGACGCTTTCACGATCCATGAGGTCGCTTAAGCCCTCAAGGTTTGTGCAGTCTTTCACAAATCCTCTGTCTATCAATACCTGTAATGCCTTGTTCACAGATTATACCCTCTTGTATTCCTTGTTCTTTGCATTGATGAATGCTACGAGATCGGAAACAGCTACTCTCTCCTGAGCCATGCTGTCTCTGAATCTTACTGTTACTGTGTTGTCCTCGAGACTCTGGTAGTCGACTGTTACGCAGTAAGGAGTACCGATTTCATCCATTCTCCTGTATCTTCTGCCGACAGCACCGGACTGGTCGTAGAATGTCTTGAAGTCTGCCCTGAGATCGTGCTCGAGCTTCTGGGCATACTCACCAAGTCCGTCCTTCTTTACAAGAGGGAGAACTGCAACCATCACTGGTGCGATGAGAGGATGGAAGTGCATTACTGTCCTTACATCTCCCTCTGCAATCTCCTCTTCCTCATATGCATCGGAAAGTGCCATGAGAACGTTTCTTGTAAGACCTGCAGATGTCTCTACTACATATGGGATGTATCTCTCGTTTGTCTCAGGATCGAGGTATGTCTGGTCCTTGCCGGAGAACTTCTGATGCTGTGTGAGGTCGTAGTCTGTCCTGGAGTGTACACCCTCGAGCTCCTGCCATCCCATTGGGAAGAGGAACTGGATGTCGTATGCATCCTTTGCGTAGAATGCAAGCTCATCTGGTCCGTGCTGGTGCCATCTGAGGTGGTCAGGTCTAATACCCATCTTTCCGTAGAATGCCATTCTCTGCTCTCTCCAGTATGGGAACCACTGCTCATCAGAGCCTGGCTTGCAGAAGAACTGCATCTCCATCTGCTCGAACTCACAGGACCTGAAGATGAAGTTCTTTGTTGTGATCTCGTTCCTGAAGGACTTACCTACCTGAGCAATACCAAATGGTAGCTTTACACGGGAGGACTGGAGAACGTTCTTGAAGTCTACGTAGATACCCTGAGCTGTCTCAGGCCTGAGGTAGATTACTGTACCATTGTCGGAATCTGCACCGATGTGAGTCCTGAACATGAGGTTGAAGTTCTTAGGCTCTGTGAAGGAATCCTTGTTTCCGCAGACTGGGCATGGCTTTGTGAGATCGATCTGGTCTGCCCTGAATCTTGACTTACAGCACTTGCAGTCAACCATTGGGTCTGTGAAGTTGGAGACGTGGCCGGATGCTTCCCATACTCTTGGGTGCATGAGGATGGATGCATCAAGTCCAACGATGTTGTCGTGGAGCTGAGTCATCTCCTTCCACCAGAAGTCCCTGATGTTGTTCTTGAGAGCTACGCCGAGTGGACCGTAGTCATATGCACCGTTAAGTCCACCGTAGATCTCTGATGACTGGAAAATGAAACCTCTTCTTCTGCAGAGGGATACGATCTTATCCATTGTTACTTCGCTCATATTATGCCTCCATGAATGCGATTGCTCTCTCGAGTCTTCTTCTTGTCTCATCAAGACCGAGGAGTCTGATGGAATCGAAGAGAGGAAGAGATACAGTTGAATTTGTGAGTCCTACCCTGATTGGCTGGAATACTCCGTTTACCTTGATGCCGAGTTCCTTGCTTAGTGCTACGAGATCCTCCTCGATTGGAGTCTCCTCGCGTCCTGCCTCTACACCGTCAAGAAGGATCTTCACACCCCTTCTGAGTGCTTCCTTAGTGTTTTCCTCGTTGGAACCCTTTGCGATGTAGACGGCCTTGTCTTCAACAGGCTTGTCCTCGAAGAGGAATCTTGAAAGCTCTACACAGTCGGAAACGATCTTCATCCTCTCCCTGCAAGGTCCGACGAGTGTCCTTACCTTTGCCATCTCCTCATCCGTTGGGTTCTCTGAGATGAATCCAGCTTTCTGGAGATATGGGAGCATGAGGGAAGCAAGTCTCTCATCATCGCATTCCCTGATATAGTATCCATTGAACCAGTCAAGCTTCTTGTAGTCGAAGATACCAGGCTTCTTGTGGATGTTCTCCATCTTGAAGCACTTCTCGAGCTCTTCCTTGGAGAAGATCTCGGTCTCACCATCGAGTGACCAGCCGACAAGTGTTACGTAGTTGAGGATAGCCTCAGGAAGGTAACCCTTTGCCCTGAAGTCGCGGACAGATGTAGAACCATGTCTCTTTGAAAGCTTCTGACCGTCCTTACCCATTACCATAGGAAGGTGGCAGTAGATTGGTGGCTCCCAGCCGAATGCCTTGTAGAGGATGATATGGAGTGGTCCTGATGGAATCCATTCCTGGGCTCTCATGATGTGTGTAACACCCATGAGATGGTCATCGATTACATTGGCAAGGTGGTATGTTGGGAATCCATCGCTCTTGAGGAGGATTGGATCCGGAGATACGTCCTTGTTCTTCCTTGTGATGTCACCCATGAGTACATCATGGAATGTAGTGGAACCTTCGCGTGGAACACGGAGTCTGATTACAGGCTTGATTCCCTGTCTCTCGTACTCAGCCCTCTCCTCGTCTGTAAGGTCTGCACAATGTCTATCATATCCCTGATAGTCACTCTTGGATGCAATCTGCTCCTCCCTTACCTTCTCGAGGCGTTCTGGGGAACAGTAGCAATAATATGCCTTGCCGTCAGCAACAAGCTGCTCGGCATACTTCTTATATAGGTCAAATCTCTCTGACTGGATATAAGGACCATAGTCACCACCGACTACAGGACCTTCATCCCACTTGATGCCAAGCCAGTCGAGAGTATCGTAGAGATCCTGCAGGGATTCATCTGTGTACCTTTCACGGTCTGTGTCTTCGACGCGGAGAATGAACTTACCACCATTGGCTTTGGCAAAGAAATAGTTGTAAAGGGCAGTTCTCACTCCACCGATGTGTTGAAGCCCAGTTGGAGACGGGGCGTAACGAACACGAACTTCCATTTTATAGCTCCTGAATTAAATAAAGTGTCCGCTGGTGACGGACACTTGTTATCTTAATTTGTTTTGAAAATCAATTCAACCTCGAGAGGAAATCTACAGTCTCTTTTACCGCTATTTCCTCAGCCTTTTCACACTTGTCGTAGTAGAGCATATGGGTTCCTTCCTTGATGCGTATGATCTGGCTCTCGCCGGTTCGTCTCTGACTCAGCATCTCGACGGAATCCGGTACGCAGAGTGGATCCTGCTCGCCCATAAGTCCCAGGACAGGGACATCGAGGTCGCGGATACGCTCAAGTGCCTTCTTCTGAAGCTCAAGCATCTCCATGAATGGTCCTGGATACAGGTGCGACCAATACTCCCTTCCGAGGAACTCATCGTCTCTCGGCGCTCCCTCATAGTGGAGGTGATAGTCCGGGTCCGGTTTCCAAGGGATGGATGGAACCTTCTTCATGCCCTTCATCAGCCTGAGGCTTACCATCGGCAGCTTCTGCCTCAGCTTCAATGCTGGGGCTGCAAGCACCATTGCCCGGATATCTGTCTTCAACGACAGGAGGATTGCAATCAGGCATCCCATGGAGTGTCCGAGGATGTTGACTCTCCTGTAGCTTCCCATGAGGATCGTGAGAGCGTTCTCGCTTGCCGTCATCCAGTCGGATGCCGTAGTCTTCTGGAAATCGAAACTAGATGTTCCCATTCCCGGAAGACGGATGACGAACACATCGAAGCCCCTGCTGTAGAGTGCCCTTGCGGGGGACTCGAGTTCTCCGGGATATCCTGCATAGCCTGGGATGAGGAGTACTGCATTCTCAGACTTGCTATCATGTATCAGCTTGAATGGTCTTGCCGATTCCACAGGTTCCTGAAGGTCCCTGTAGCAGGAAGCCATGTAAAGGTCCTCATCGATTGGCAGTCTCACCAGGATGCCTCCTTCAGAAGATTCAATAGGTCGATCCTGCATCTCACGCCGGTTTTCGTGAAGGCGTTCGAGATGTGGTTGTTTACGGTGTTTACACTGATATTGAGTTCGGAGGCGATCTCCTTGTTGGACATTCCCCTCTTGATGAGGTCGATGACCTCCATCTCCCTGTCAGTGATGTGATATTCCTCTATGATGCTCCTGCGGACATCCTCCCTCTTCTCCTCGGTTCCTGCATTGTCCTCCCTTCTCTGCTTGCTTATTGCGCAGAAGAGGAATACGAGTACCGTGATGAAATAGGAGAGTGCAATGATAGGCATTGCAACTTCCGCAAAGGCCGACCAGATTATTGAGGCGATCTGGAGGGGAAGTACCGATAGCGATACTATCTCGATCGTGAAGGTCACATGCCTTACGCCCTTGTCCTCGATCTCCCTTCGTGCCTTGGCCATTACGACCACCGTATAGATCAGGACTGGGAAGAACAGCAGCATCTGTGTCATGTCGAGAGCCTTCAACGGAACGATGAAGTTCACGATGGAGACTGTGAGATAGGTTCCGGCAAGGACTGAGAAGATGATCTTCTCGGGAAGCGGGAACGGACGTGCGATTACCCAGTTGATGAATATCGGTATGAATACGAAGAGGAACGAGACATCCGCTACGAATAGGATCTCCCAGACAAGGGAGAACACGTAGAGGACCGTTCCGGAGAATATCAGGTCTGCAAAAGCGAAAAGTACGTATGAGAATACGAGTCCAAGGACCGTGGCCATGAAGACCACGAGGAACTTGGACCATTTGTACTCTGCCTTCAATCCCCAGATGATCGCAAGGGCGAGGTCCATCGAAGAGATCGAGATTGCGAAGATACTGCAGATCAGTGCGGTTGCCTGCATATTACTTGAATGCCTTCTGGTTGTGTGACATGTCTGCAGTTCCACAGACATCGAGAATCATCTCATCGAAATCAGGCATTGTAGTTGCTGCGATTCCGTGGGTGAATCTGATTGCATCGTTGTACTTCCTTGCATTGATGTCAGCCATTGCATGCTTCGAGAAGAGCTGCAGATGGAGGTTGATTCCCTTAGTGAGGAGGAACTCCTGTGTGAACTCTCCTCCGATCATGCCGGAAACCTTCTTCCTGATCTCGTCTGCATTTCCATAGTAGCTTGGGAGTGTTGCTGCATGGAGAAGGAACCAGAGTTCGAAGCATGGGTCGAACCAGCAGAGGTTGATCCTCTTCCTGTCTGCATAGCTCTGGTGTTCCCTGAGCTCTTCCTTTGTAGTTCCAACCTCGTCGAAACCGAAGAGGCACCATACCTTGTCGTACTTCCTGAGGTTCTTCTTCCTTGATGTGATGTCGATGAGCTCCTTCAGTGTAAGGTCCTCATCCTTTCCTGCATATTCGACTGTGAGGTTCATGTACCTGCAGTCCTTTCTCATCTGGGAGAAATATGCAGCTTCAGCCTTTGTAGCTGTTACAAGAAGGATTGTTCCCTTTGCAGTCTTTATGTTCTTCTTGCGCTTGATCATCTCACTTCTCCTCCTTTACGAACTTCTCATCCTCGACAGGTGTACCATCATGCATGAAGTAGAAGTCTGATGTTACAGGAAGAGCACCGAATGCACCCTGCATGTAACGGGTCCTGTAGCTCACCCTGCTCCTTCCCTTGAAATCTGAAAGGCTGAAGTATACGGTTGAGCTTTCGCTGTCCTTCTGGGCAAACCATACAGCGTCCTTCCTGAGGAGGTCGTCCCTGAGAAGGGATGGATTGCAGTCTACGACGAGCATCTGGCTTTCCCTGTTGCTGTCCTCGAAGATCTCGACGAGATGGCAGAGGATGTCCGGATGGAGAAGCTGGCCGAAGTCATCGATGAGAAGTACCTTCTGTGAGACGAAGCTCTCGAAGAAGGCAACACCGATGGATACGAGTCTTCTAAGGGATAGGGACTCCATGAGGTATGTCTGTGAGTATCCATCTACCTTCTTGTCGTTTACATATACGTGGGTGAAGACTACGGACTTCGATCCGTCCTCCTTCTTCCTTACCCCTACTCTCCTGATATCTGTGATATCGAGAGCCCAGAGATAGTTCACGAGCATATCTCCCCAACCTGGATGAGCTTCCAGCCTGTCGGCTACGAACTGCTCGGCTGTTGAACCTACACCCATTGGAAGGATGTTGAGTGTGTTTACGAACCAGTTGTAGAGCTCTCCTGCTGTCAGGCCACCTGTAACTGCTGCAGCCTGGAGGAAGGACCTTGTCTCGGAAAGGTTCTTTGCGGCTCTCTTCTTCTCGCCCCTGTAGAGCTTTCCGAACCTGTACTTGTAGCCTTCACCCTCAACCTTTCTCTCGAACATGATCTTCTTGGATCCGTTGACGATGTAGTAGAGGCTCTCCTCATGGATCCTCTCCCTGTTTGCAACGAGAGTATAGCGGCCGATTACAGTTGGCTTTTCAGGATCTCCATCGACTCCCTTGTCGAGAAGTACATCGATGGACATCTCAGCTGGAGTTCCCTTGTCGATTCCATAGGCGAATACCGTACCAGCAAGTGCTGAAGCAAGTGGATTCTGGACATCCTCAGGACTGGTTACGATTCTCTTCATGACCTCAAGGGCTCTTACGAAGGAACTCTTTCCTGCTCCGTTAGGTCCAATGATGGCACTTGTCTTGATTACACTCATCTTATCAGTCACGTCTATGACCTTGCTCTTGTCCAAGCGGTTGTCGTTGACTGCCTCGAAAACGATGGTCTGTCTAGATTTGACCGATTTGAAGTTTGCGATACTCATGCTTAAAAGCATAATGTCCTCCTTATCGACTGAGACCGAGCTGTCTCATCTTCTGTATGATTTCCGGGTGCGAGCCGAGTGCCTCTGCCAAGGCCACGATATCGGCCGTATTGCCATGGCAATCGGATGCAAGGACATCTACGATTCCGGCATCCACATAACGCTCAGCCTTCGACCCCGGTTTGAGAGCCTTTCCATTGACCTGGAAGATGCACCCCATATCCTTCATCACGGATATGATTGCGCTCTCCGGTTCAAGCCAGGAATAACGCTCTACATGGGCTATCAACGGACGGAGTGGAAAGATCGACTGGATCTTCTCCAGGAGCTGAAGTGGAGCGTTCTGGGTATTGAACTCGATGAGTCCATACCTGCCCATGATAGGCAATACCTTTACCTTCATGAGCTTGTCGACGAATACCTCACTTCCGATTGTAGCTTCCAGGCCGACACGGTTTGCCAACTTTGCTGCTCTGGCATATGCTTCCCTGATTCCCATCACGTCAGTCTTGACGTATGGATTGTACAGGTGAGGTGTAAAGCAGATGCCATCTAGGCCACAATCTGAATATACCTGGAAAATGGATTCCAGCTCTTCCCACTTTGCCTTGCTGTCGTCGATCTCCGGCAGCAGATGGCAATGTACATCGAATAATCCCATACCTAGGATTATAGGACCAAACACCCTCAAAAGTAAAAAGATTGCATCAAAATACAGGAAAACCTATTTGATATCCTATTCCCTCATATTTATCATCAATAAATGATAGAATATTAATGTTAATTCTACATTTTTAATGTTATAAGTGCAAGTTTGAGGATATCAAAAGAAAAGTTTATATAAAAACTACCGAACATACATTCGGTAGTTTTCTGTTTTGCTCACACGTTCTTCATATTACATAGGCTCGATACTGCCTAGTTATCCATGATTGCACCGTAGATATTCGAGTTCCTGCTGTCGAAAACCTTTGGATTCTCGCCCTTTACCTGGCCCTGTCCCTTCCTGTTGCAGTCCCTTATCTCGAGAAGTCTCGCCCTGAGATACACAGACTCGCGGGAAGAAGGATAATGCCTTATCACATCCTCGATCTGCTGGATAGCCTCATCATACCTTCCCAATGCAGCAAGGAGGAGGGATGAGTTGTAGCCGGAAGGAAGATGGAAGGATCCATTCCATTCGAGGAGGAACATCTGGAGTGCTGAAGTGTACATCCCGTCATCGACATCCCTGTAGGCCCTTTCGAGTTCGGCAACCTTTGGCTTGTTGTCCATGAGTGTCTCGTAGATGACCTTCTCCCTTGGAACGAGCTGGCTGACTATATCATACTGGATGGAATCGATCAGTGAGCTGAATGCATTCTGGATCGAATAGGAGAAGTGCGGAGATGAAATCTCGACTACATACTCGTCGCTCCTAAGAGGGAAGCTCTTCCTTGCAACGATCCTCTCAGTGTCGGTATCTATGATTACATAGGAGTATACCATCGAGACCTGGGCCGAGTAGTAATAGCTTGTCTCTACCTTCTTCGTTTCCTTTCCGGTAGCATCTTTCACTATCTTCTCGACATTCTTCGAGTAGATATACTCATTTACGGCCATCGAATCGATCTTCGGTATGATTACCGCATCGATATTGGCCTTCTTGAACATGCTCCTTGCATCCTGGTAGCCTGCAACACCTAGGATGGCATCCACCTTCTTCGGTCTAGTGACATTGAAGTAGCCCGTATTCTCAAGTGTCCCCACAAGGCGCTGTGTTGCATAGGAGGCAACCTGGTCCTTCAGCAGGTAGTTGTAGTTCGAGAATACGAAGCCGAACCTCAGAGTGGATGCATCATCCATTGTAGCTATGTAGCCATTTGGCTTCAGGAAGCCTTCGAATGGAACGGTACTTGCAACACCAATGTTCCTGTAGTGTCCCATGTCTATCTCAGATGGGGATGTATATCCTATTCCTACGCTGGTTGCGCAGGAAAACAGCAGCAGGGATATTAGGAGCAGAGCTCCAGAACGGAGTGATCGCTTCACCTTGAGTCTCCTTTATCCTACCATTCGCTTGCTCTTTCGAAATCTGCGAAGTCGAGGATGTTGTAGTATGCATCCTTGAAATCCTTCAGGATGCATGCATATTCAAACATCAGACCATAGTAGATGGTTACATTCGTCTCATCTGGAAGTCCACAGGCAGAGAGGAAACACCTGTAGTCATCCAGGTGGTATTGAGCATCCTCGGCATCCGTCATGACAAGCTTGATCTTTGTAGCTCCCGCTATGTCGATCATCTTTTCACAGAGTTCCTGACCGAATATGTTGTTGAGTATCACCATTGGCTTCTCATGTTCGAAGAATGCTGTATGTGTAAGGCTGTCCACCCTGAGAAGCTGGTCAACCAGGACTTCGTAGGAATATTCCTTGATGGCTGGGCAGCAGATCACCTTCTTGCCCTTCGGTGTTACCTGGAGCTTCAGTATTACATTGTCGGTCTCGTAGTATCTTGGAAGTTCGGAAGCATCGGAGCCTAGGGACAGGAGCCCCTTGCAGTTGTAGCTGCTGCAGATGTCGACTGCTGTGTCGAAGATGTTTCCATGTGCACGGAAGCCTATCACCTGCTCCCCATCCTCGATTTCCCTCTTCAGGTCGGAAAAGCTTCCGACCAGTGCGGTAAAGCATGCCGGGTCGCCGGTACGTTTCATGCTGTCAAGATAATCATCGGCATCGCCGACTACGACAACCCTGGATTCCTCATCATGAAGAAGCGTGACGAGGAAGGAATTGACGTCCCTGTAATATTCATCACCATGCCCGAGAAGGGCCACAACCAGATAGTTCTGCATATGGAAATCATATCACGATTGCCCTCTTTTCTACTACAGATTATGCAGTTACTATATATGTATGCCAAACTTTTACTATGACGACCTCGATGATGAGGAAATGGATGAAGATGAGAAGGGAGAAGAGACTGTCTACATGACAGACATGAGAGCCCTTCTCGAGGAACTTGAAGACGAGGACATCGACGAGGAGATGATGATGCCCGAGCTTGAAGATGAGCTTGGGGACATAGATTTCTAGCTATTTATCTCTTTTGCATACCGATTGCATAAATATTCATCTTTTTGCATATTGCTTTCAGAAACCAAGTGCGTTATGATATCCCCCACAAGGGGAGGTATGCTATGAGAAAGGCATTCATCATATTATTGTCAGTATTCCTGATTTTCACAGGATGTTCAAAGCAGGACGCAAATGAAGATACAGGTAAGGTCTCCTATAAGATCGGTATCTCCAAGATGCTGGCTCATCCGGCACTCGACCAGGTCGAGGTTGGAATGAAGGATCATCTTTCCAAGACAGACTTGAGACTTACATATGATTTCCAGAATGCACAGGGTGAGATTTCCTCATGTGCTTCGATTGCCCAGAAGTTCAAGGACGATGGATGTGATATCGTACTCGGTATTGCAACTCCTACTGCACAGTCGCTCGTAAACATCTTCTACAATACTCCGGTAGTATTCTCGGCAGTTACAGATCCTGTCGATGCAGGACTGGTAGAGACATACGACCCTAACCCAGGCTCCAACGTCTGCGGTGTATCCGACATGAACCCAGTAGAGGAGCAGATCAAGATGCTCATGGAAGTGACGGGTGCAAGGACAATCGGCAACATCTACGCTTCCGGCGAGGCCAACGGCGTAATCCTTATGCAGCAGGCAAAGGATGCTGTAGAGAAGCTCGGGGGAACATTCATCGAGGTATCCGTTGCAAACTCCGCTGAGGTCAAGATGGCAGCTCAGTCCATCATCGACAGGGTCGATGCAGTCTACATCGCAACAGACAATACGGTAATCTCAGCACTCTCTGCAGTCGATGATGTCTGCAACAAGGCAGGAAAGCCACTCTTCTCAGCTGACCCTACAGCAACAGAAGGACTTGAATGCATGCTTTCATGGGGATTCGACTACTACTCACTCGGCTTGAAGACTGGTGAGGCAATCGAGAGGATCATCAGGGGTGAGTCCGCAGGCAGCATTGGAACGATCTTCCTCACAGATGCTAAGGACTTCGACCTCAGGATCAATCTCGACACAGCAGAAAAGCTCGGAATCAAGATCTCGGATGATGTCCTTTCCAAGGCTTCAATCATCATCGAGAACGGTGAGAAGAGAAGCAACAAGTAAGACAGTATGGAGGTCTTCGGACCTCCTGTTCATTCAATGGTAAAAGGGGCAGATAGATGATTGAAGGAATTTTCGTAGAAGGACTCATCTTCTCGATCATGGTAATGGGTATCCTGATAAGCTACAGGATCCTCGATTTTGCGGACCTCACATGTGATGGGTCGTTCGCAACAGGCGCAGCAGTCGCTACGATGGGAATTCTCAATGGCTTGGGAATATTCACATCCCTCCTCATGGCATTCCTCGTTGGAATCCTATGCGGAATGGTAACTTCGGAAATACACAACAGGCTTCACATCCCTGGACTTCTTGCAGGTATCCTGACGATGACGATGCTCTACTCGGTGAACATCAGGATCCTCGGCAACCGTGCAAACGTTCCACTGATGAAGGCCAACACATTATACAAGATATTCCCAAAGGCATTCGACTTCTTCCCTGCAGAGATCGCATCGCTCTTCGGAACCGTCCTTATCGTACTTGCAGTGAAGGTTCTCATGGACCTCTTCTTCAGGGCTGACATCGGACTCTCGATCGGAGCACTTGGCGGTAACGAGCAGATGGTAATCTCACAGGGAATGAACCCGGCTACACTCAAGATGATGGGAATAGGACTCTCGAACGGTCTCATTGCCCTTTCAGGCGGACTCATTGCACAGTACCAGGGATTTGCAGATGCAAACCTCGGACAGGGAATGGTCGTCCAGGGACTTGCCGCCATCATGATCGGTGAATTCCTGTTCTCCTCGAACAAGATCTCCCTCATTACGCTCAGGGCAATACTCGGTGCCATCATCTACAAGGCACTCATGTTCTTCGGACGTAAGTATGGCTACGTCATCGGAATCACTACAAACGACTTCAAGATGCTGACAGGTATCCTTGTAATCATCTCACTTGCAATTGCCAAGACAAGGTCGATGGCAAGTGATGCAGATGCAAAGAAGAAGGCACTCAAGAGAAACCAGGAGGCACGCAATGCTGAGAATTGAAGACGTAACCAAGGTATTCTTCCCGGGAACCATCAACGAGAAGGTAGCCCTCGAGGGAATCAACCTGCATGTAGAGAAATCCGACGTAATATGCGTAGTCGGCTCTAACGGATCGGGTAAGTCCACTCTCTTCAACATGATCAGTGGCTCCTTCCCTGTAACAAGCGGAAAGATCATCGTAGATGGAAAGGACTTCACACATAAGCCAGAGTACAAGAGAGCATTCTCGATCGGAAGAATCTTCCAGGACCCGACAAAGGGAACTTCAGCAAACATGTCAATCCAGGACAATATGATACTTGCCGCTACAAAGGGAATGAAGGGACTCAGGTTCAGTCTCAACAACGAGAGACGTGAGGAATTCAGGGATCTTCTTGCCCAGATCGGACTTGAGGACAGGATGGCTGACAACGTTGGACTCCTATCGGGTGGACAGAGACAGGCACTTACCCTTCTCATGGCAACGATGTCCCATCCAAAACTATTACTTCTCGATGAGCATACAGCCGCTCTCGACCCAAACAATGCAAAGACTGTAATGGACCTTACAAAGCATTACATCGAAAAGGACAAGCTCACTGCAATGATGGTTACCCACAACATGCAGTTTGCTATCGAATACGGCAATCGTCTCATCATGATGGACGAAGGCCACATCATCTTCGACATCAAGGGAAAGGATAAGGAGAACCTGACAGTCCCAACCCTTGTCGAAATGTTCAAGGACCTGAAGAAGAAGGATTTCACATCCGATGAAGGCCTTCTTACCAATTAAGAACCCTTTTATCATCTGGGCCTCGGGGAATGACATTCCTCGGGGCCCTCTTTCCATTGCAGTCTATGGAAACAAATCCACATCCTTGCTAGAATTCCCGTGAAGAAAGATACAAGGAAAATCCAATGGCAAAGATAGATAAGAGCAAGCTCAGGTTCGACAACCGTTTTCTTGCAACTCTCATTGTTCCAATTCTCATAGAAAACATCCTCAATGTTACAATCGGCATGGCAGATACCATGATGGTTGCATCCGCCGGCGAGGCAACAGTCTCAGGTGTTTCACTTATCGATTCACTCGGAGCACTCTACATATTCCTCATTACAGCATTTGCTACAGGCGGTGCTGTAGTATGTTCCCAGTACCTTGGAAGAAAGGATACAGAGCATGCATCCTCTGCTGCACGCCAGCTCATGATGATGACGATTGTAGGATTCTCCATTGCATGCGCACTGATGCTCATCTTCAAGAAGCAGCTGATTGCCCTACTCTTCGGCACAATCGAGGAGGATGTCAGGACAGCATCGTACGCGTACTACAATCCATTGATGCTATCGGTTCCGATGCTGGCAATATCATCAGCTGCTGCTGCAATCCTCAGGACCATGGGTAAGACAAAAGTATCGATGGTAACATCCCTGGGATCCAATCTCGTAAACGTAATAGGAAATGCCATCTTCATCTTCGGCTTCCACATGGGAGCATTCGGTGCAGGACTCAGCACTCTGATTTCAAGGACAATTTCAGCAGTCATCCTCTTTATTGTTGTCATGCAGAAGAAGCATGATGTAAACATCTCGGGACTTCTATCAACCAAGCCAGAGGGTAAGATGATTTCCCGCATCACCAGGATTGCACTCCCATCAGGATTCGAGAACTGCATCTTCCATGTCGGCAAGATCCTGATGACATCCACAATCTCACTTATTGGAACATCGGCAATCGCAGCATACGCTGTAACAAACAGCTTGGCAAACTTCTCCAATCTTGGAGCACAGGCAATAGGACTTGCCTCCATTACAGTAGTCGGTCAGTGCTGTGGAGCAGGAGACACGGACCAGGCTCTTTATTATGGAAAGAAGCTGTTGGGCCTTGCCTACATCGTAACAATCATCTCATGTGCACTGCTTCTCATCTTCCTCAGTCCACTGATCAGCGTATACTCTCTTACAGGAGAATCCTTCGAGATAGCCCATTCCTGTTCTACCCTCCTCTTCTGGATGACACTCCTGGTTTGGCCACTTGCATTCACAATCCCTCACTTCCTCAGAGCCGCAGGGGATGTGAAGTTCACCATGATCGTCTCGATCCTCTCCATGTGGATCTTCAGGGTAACGCTGGCAAGAATCCTTGGAGTGAATCTCGGCCTTGGTCTGCAGGGTGTATTCTACGCAATGTTCGTTGACTGGTTCTGCAGGCTCTCATTCTTCATCTACCGCTATGCAAGAGGCAAGTGGAAGACAATGAAGGTAATCTGATGATTCT
>SAMEA104404106__coassemble_697_pt1 | contig 31967 bp, 32 predicted proteins | sample SAMEA104404106__metabat2_high_PE_006 | metagenome-assembled genome bin SAMEA104404106 (sample SAMEA104404106) | Balaenoptera acutorostrata
CGTGAATGTACCTTGCAGTTCGTATATAGCTTTCTCATACTGTCACTACGTTTCCTACAGCCATCAACAGGTATGCAATGAGGATGAATACCTGCATTGGAGTCGAACCAAGCCTGCCTAGAGTCTCAAGCCCTTCCTCCTTACGTGACTTCCTGTACGCAGGAACCACCATCAATGCAATTATGATTGCAATTAGACCGCCTGCCAGTCTCATGAACTCCATGAATCCACCGAGATTGAAGAATGTGATGAGGATCGATGGAACTGTTGCAGCTACCCAGCAGAGCTTCTCATTCCAGTTGCTCTGCTCCCTGATGATGTCGCTGAGGGCAAGGGAGATGGACCAATATGTCGTAAGCATTGCAAGAAGCGTAAAGACAGAGCCGACAATTGTTGCCCACTCACCTATTCCACGTGACCATCCAACCATGGCAACCGCGGTAACCTCTGTGGAACTGAGGAGTGCTGAAATTGTGATGACCACAATGAGGATGTAGTTGTTGAGCATACCGAAGATGATGGCCTTCTTGATCTTGCCAGCATCTCCGTCAAGTCCCGCTACAGCCTGTGGAACGGAGAAGAATGCAGAGAAGCTGAACATAGCCATACCGAAGTATGCAAGTCCCTGGTTCAGGGAGCCTATAGCAACAGGAAGAGGTCTCGATACATGGAAGATGGAGAATCCTGCAAGTGTGAATATAAGTGCATAGATTATTGCAACAGCATACTTTTCAGATATTCCAAGTGCCTTCAGCCCAAATAGTGCAACAGCAGCAGCTACGAGGTAGAACAGCAGCTTGGCAGCAAGAGGACTTATGCCGACAAGAGGTGTTATGATCTCGGCAGCTCCTGCAATGTAGGTTGCAAGGTTTGTGATGAGTACCATAAGCATGATGACGAAGAAGGATATCGTCATGACCTTCTTGAGCTTGCCGACGAATACATACTTCGAGAAGAGGCCGATGATCTGAGTGTCCTTGCCTGACTTGAGCATCATGTCTGCAAGCATGAGATGCAGGATTATCGAAGAGAAGAATGCAATCGTGAGAATGAGGAATGCCATGGGAATTCCATTTCTCTCGGCGAGGTATGGCATGGCCATTACTCCACCGCCGATTCCGTATCCAGTGATGATGGAAGCTGACTCCCACATACTCAATCTATTACTGTTTGTGTCTTTCATGCCTGCCAGTTTATAGAATTAGGCTGCAAGTGTTAACCCATTCAAGACATAAATGTTAAAAATAATAAGATAATGTTATCATAATAACAAGCATACAGATGGCTGCATACTTGCATACCATGGATATTCATCTATAATTTTACACAGAACTACAACTGAGGTTATATATGAAAGCACCGAAGCTGAGAAAGGGAATGACAATCGGAGTCTTCAGCCCATCAACAGGAATATCGGCAATCGTACCTGAGCGCTATGACAGGGGAATAAGATATCTTGAGTCCAGGGGATTCAGGATAAGGCATGGAAAGCTCTACGGGAAGAATGACTGCTACCGTTCAGGCTCGATCCAGGAAAGGGCCGATGAGTTCAATGAACTTCTCCACGATGAGGAGGTCGACATCCTGATGTCATCGATCGGAGGAAACAACTCAAATTCTATCCTTCCCTACATCGACTACGAGTACCTGAAGGGACACCCGAAGATCATCGTCGGCTATTCGGATGTGACAGCATTGCTGCTTGGCATCTATGCAAGGACCGGACTCGTTACATTCTATGGTCCCGCTGCGGCTGCATCGTTTGGGGAGTTCCCTCCATATGTCGATGAGACCTACGAAAGCTTCGAGACAGTGACGACACTTCCAGAGGGATCTCAGTACACATATCCTATGCCTGAGTTCTGGACAGACCAGATGATCGACTGGAAGACACAGGATGGACCAAAGGATAGAAGACCAAACAAATGGATCACGATAAGGGATGGAATTGCAGAGGGAAGACTCATCGGCGGAAACCTCAACACGATGGAAGGCTTCTTTGGGACAGGCTTCATGCCTGAGATCAAGGAAGGAGATATCCTGATGATCGAGGATACCCAGAAGAGTGCAAGTGCAGTCGAAAGGGAGTTCTCCCTGCTGAAGCTCTCTGGGGTTCTCGATAAGATATCCGGAATCATAATCGGCAAGCATGAAAACTTCAACGACATGGGAACCGGCAGGAAGTACTGGGAGATATTCATGGAGGTATTTGGAGATAGGAAGATACCTATCCTAGGTGAATTCGACTCCTGCCACTGCCATCCAATGCTGACAATCCCAATAGGATGCAGGGTAAGACTCGATGCAACAGACAAGACAGTTACACTTCTCGAGTCCCCTGTGGAGGACTAGATTCCAATATGGGCCATTATCTCCTCAGCTGTCATCACGCGGCTTGAGGAGAGGACCTTGCCGTTTATCATGAGGGCAGGTGTTCCCAGCACACCAAGCTCGAAGGCCTTCTCTATGGATGTAATGAATTCGATGTTGGCCTTCGCATCCTTTCCTGCAATTGCAGCCTTCACATTCTCGAGAAGCTTTCTCGATTCCCCATCGCCCGACCCTATCACCTTCACATCCAGGAATTCATCCTTCCTGAAGACAAGTGTACTCTCGTCCGGCCTCCTGTCCCCGCACCCTTCGCAGGAGATCTCGGATCTTTTGATGTCAAGAAAATCAAGAATGTCCATAGCAACCTCTACCCCTATACTATCACCTTTCCACCATCAGAGTCTTGACTGATCCTGCAATCCATTTACATTGACATGATATCTCTTTCATACCGATATCAGAATGACAACTCATTTGATTCAATACAGAAAATAGGCCAAAAGGATTAATCTGTACCTAATTACATGAATATGGTGAAATCAACAATGCCATATCCCCCCTTATAGCCTTGACCAAGAATGTAAAAACATCATAATTATATGCGGTCTCATGCCATAATAGGATATACTCACATATATACAGAGATATCTATAAGGGAGAATAAAACATATGTCCAGAACAGTTGGTGTAGTTTCTCGTGGAGTCAGGACTCCTATCATCAGAGAAGGAGACGACCTCGTCAAGATCGTAACAGACAGCGTAATGGCTGCAGTAAAAGAAGAGAACATTACTGTACATGATAGAGATATCGTAGGTGTAACAGAAGCAGTTCTCGCCAGAGCACAGGGAAACTACTGCTCATGCGATGACATCGCCAAGGACGTCAAGGCAAAGTTCGGTGACAGCACTATCGGACTCATCTTCCCTATCCTTTCCAGAAACAGATTCTCACTCATCCTCAAGGGTATCGCAAGAGGAGCGAAGAAGATCGTCCTCATGCTCAGCTACCCATCAGACGAGGTTGGCAACCACCTTGTATCCCTCGACCAGGTAGATGAGGAAGGAATCAACCCATACTCAGACGTACTCACAGAGGAAGACTACAGGAAGCACTTCGGCTACCAGAAGCACCAGTTCACAGGTGTCGACTACGTAGAGTTCTACAGGGACCTCATCACAGCAGAGAACTGCGAGTGTGAGATCATCTTCGCAAACGGTGCTACAAAGATCCTCAAGTATACAGATTCAGTAATCTGCGCAGACATCCACTCCAGGGCAAGGTCCAAGAGACTTCTCAAGGCAGCAGGAGCTAAGCTCGTATACGGACTCGATGATATTCTCACAGCTTCAGTGGAAGGTTCCGGCTTCAACGCAGACTACGGTGTACTCGGCTCCAACAAGGCAACAGAGAATACATTGAAGCTCTTCCCAAGGGATTGCCAGGAATTCGCTGAAGCACTTTCAGCTAGCCTTTCTGCTGCAAGCGGAAAGAAGATCGAGGCTCTCGTATACGGAGACGGTGCATTCAAGGATCCTCAGGGAAAGATCTGGGAGCTTGCAGACCCAGTAGTATCTCCAGGATATACAGAGGGCATCAACGGTCTTCCAAACGAGATCAAGCTCAAGTACCTTGCAGACAACGACTTTGCAGACCTCAAGGGTGAAGAGCTCAAGGCAGCTATGAAGGATTTCATCGCTCACAAGAATGCAGACCTCAAGGGTCAGATGGTTTCCCAGGGTACAACACCAAGAAAGCTCACAGACCTCATCGGATCCCTTTGCGACCTCACATCAGGTTCCGGAGACAAGGGAACACCGGTAATCTTCATCCAGGGTTACTTCGACACATACGCAGACGAGTATTGATCGTAGGCAATCTCAATAGCAAAGGCTGTCCAGGAAATGGGCAGCCTTATTTCATTTCAGTTGAAAAGAGAAAATATCACTCAAGCGTTTCCATCAGCTCCACGATGATTCCATCTGGATCGCGTAGGTAGAGGGCCTTGCTCCTACCGAATCCATCACGAGTGAAATCGAATCCCTGAGGGGATGAGATGCACGGAATCCCAAGACGTCTGAACTTCTCGTAGTCCTCATCGATATGTGGTGTGTAGAAGCAGATTTCAGAGATGGATGTCCTGAAGAGACTCATCTCCTCCTTCTCGATCCTTGCATTCTCGAAGCAGATCAGCTCAAGGGATGGGGCTTTCACATCATCAGTGCCCTTAAGGTATGCTACCCTGCACTTCGAATCTTCCCTTCCGAAGAGGGCATCCGTCTCCTTCCCTTCCATTACAAGTGAACCAGTGAACTCAAGTCCAAGCACATCACTGTAGAATGCTATGGATCTTTCCAGGTCCGATACAGTCAGACCAACATGCATGATTTCGTTTGCCAAGTCAATTCCTCCTAGAATATAGACGGAAGATATCTGCAACTGTCCCTCCTGTCAAGGAACGATGTCACAGAAAGGCATGAACCTTGGACAATGCACCATTGATGTATATCGCATCCATAGGTAGATGCCAGTATCTTCTCTCTAGATCACGTAGGAAGCCAACAACAGTCCACTCAGGGGTCACAGCCATACAGGAAGTAAGGCAATGAAAAGGCCAGCATTGAAGCTGGCCTGATGTCAAAGTGTCCTTTCCATCCAATGGTTCGACTTGTAGAAGTATACCGAAAGAACCGTTCCTATAGCCCATCCGACAGGCCAGGAGAGCCATATTCCGGTAGAGCCGAGGAAGGAAGAGAAGACGAAGGCAAGTGAAACCCTCAATATGAGGTCGGTGAAGGTCGCTATCATGAAAGGCTTCATATCACCGGATCCCCTCAGGACTGCATCGGATATCAGCTTCACTGCTATGACTATGTAGAATGGGGAGACGATCCTGAGGAATTCCCTTCCGCAGTCCATTGCCTCGACAGCATCCCCATCCATGAATACCAGGAGCACGATGTTCGGCAGGATGCAGAACAGGAGAGTTACAGGAACGACGAAGCACCATGCAATCCTTATTCCTACCTTCCATCCACGCTTTACCCTATCATAATCCTGGGCACCGATGTTCTGCGCGGTGAAGGAGGATACTGCGTTTGCAAGCGTCGTTACCGATGTGATTATGAGGTTGTTCAGCTTGATGGCAGCTGAGTATCCAGCGATTACGCTGTATCCGAATCCATTGATCAGGCTCTGAAGGATGATGTTTCCAACCGATATGAAGCTCTGCTGGAGGATTGATGGGATGGCTACTATGAGGAACTTCTTCAGGATGTGGGAATCGAATGCCTTTCCCTTTCCCTCGATTCCATGCAGACGCCTGAAGAGTACGAGATTTGCAAGTACACAGCTTATTCCCTGGCAGATGAAGGTTGCCCATGCAACGCCTGCAACTCCCATGTGGAATCCGGCGACGAAGAGGATATCCACGAATACATTCGCAGTCGAGCTTATTGCAAGGAATATGAATGGAGTCCTGCTGTCGCCAAGGGCTGCGAATATTCCCGTTGCTATGTTGTAGAAGAAGAGGAAGAAGAGTCCTAGTACATATATATCAAGATAGAGTGCACTGTCGGCGAAGATCTCCTCCGGTGTGTTTATCAGATCCAGAAGTCCCTTTGTCCCTAAAAATCCGAAGAGTACCAGTGATATGCAGATGACACCCGCCGCTATGTAGGATGTATGCACGGCAGTCTTCATCTTCGAGTAGTCCCTTCCTCCGAAGAACTGTGATACAAGTACGCTGGCTCCGATATTGCATCCAAAGGCGAATGCTATGAAGATCAGGGTGATCTCATAACTGTTTCCTACAGCTGCAAGAGCCTCTTCACCGAGGAACTTTCCTGCAATGAGAGAGTCTGCTATGTTGTACAGCTGCTGGAAGATCATGCTGCCGAGAAGCGGCAGTGCAAATGCTGTGAGGACTTTTCGCTCGTCCCCTGTAGTAAGGTCTTTGTTCATTTCCATTCCGTGATACACTTTTCCACTTACTTTGAAAACCCCTGGAATGATGATATATTCAACACATGATGATATTGGATTCACACTTTCACATGCAGGCTATCCACGAGAGGGATTCCGAGATAGAGATCTCACGTGATGTAATCGGCATAGACATCGGATGCGAGCCTGGAGACATCGTTCCAAGGCTCGAACTCCTCAAGGGGTATGAACATGTAAGGACAGCGCAGGCAGCAGGACCTTGGTGTCTTGAGGATGAAGGGGCAGACATAGATATACTCATGGAGGATCTCAGGAAGTACCTTGTCGACTACAGGTCCACCTTCCTCGGTGAATGCGGCCTCGACTGGCATTGGAATTATGGAACAAGGGACGGGCAGAAGGCGCTTTTCCAGCGACAGATAGACCTGTCCAACGAATTCGGACTTCCTATTCTGATCCATTCAAGGGAAGCAGATGACGATATGCTTGATATGCTTGCCAAAAACCACTTCGACTACTCTGGAATAATGCATTGCTATTCATCAGGCGTAGACGAGCTGGACAGCATCCTCGACAAGGGATTCTACATCTCCTTCTCAGGAAACGTAACCTACAAGTCGAACAGGGCAATACAGGAAGCTGCAAGACGGGTTCCTAGGGACAGGCTTCTATATGAGACAGACTCCCCATATCTAGCTCCCGTTCCAAAGCGTGGAAGGACAAACAGACCTGAATATACAGAGTACACATCACAGTTCCTTGCCGACCTCAGGGGCGAGGATGTGGAGGAGCTCAGGGAATATTGTATGGAGAACTACAGGACACTTCTCTCTAGATCGAAAGGAATCCTCTGATAATGGAATCCCAATCAGGTGCCGCTACAATGTCGGCACCGCCTTCGATTGCAGCAGAATCGAGATAATCCGCTACAAGTATGACGTTTCCTTCAAGTGAGCGTACAAGGTCCATGCATCTCTCGAGATTGAGGACCAGAAGATAGGATCCCTCGACGATTCTGCTCTCGATGATGCGATAGGCACTCCTATCAACTTCATGATCGTACGGGATGAGCTCCACATTCGGATACCCGGAGGATGCAAGATCCGCAAAAGATGCCTCATCCGGGGAACTCTCATCATATAGGATGTAGACGTTTCCATCAGCAAGGGTATCGAGTACCGGAAGGAAGAGATCGGCTGCATCATACTCCATCCTATATACGTTGTCGCACTCCTCCACCCCTTCGAGCGTCATGTCGATCACCATGTCGTAGCGTGAGAGGCGCTCAAGGTTCCCTGTCGTCCTCCAGGTTGTCCTGTAATCCATCGTCAGATGCTTTGGCCTCTCTACATCCTTGAAATAGGACATAGGAATCTCATCCGTCAGTATGCAGACGGATGGACGCGTATAGTAGAAAGCTGCAAGATTTGCAACTATAAGCAACAATATAGCTATACCAAGGAGAACATTTCTTTTCATCATTTGAATGATATAGCCCAAAAGAGGCCAAAATCAAGCATAAAGTGTTGACCTCTTACATCAATAAAAGTAAATTTATATTGATTATCATAGGAGGCGTTCATTTATGATCAGCTACAAGGAATTAGGACTTGTCAACACAAGAGACATGTTCGCAAAGGCAGTCAAGGGCGGCTACGCAATTGGCGCATATAACTTCAACAACATGGAGCAGATGCAGGCTATCGTACAGGCTTGTGTCGAGACAAAGGCTCCAGTCATCCTTCAGGTATCAAAGGGTGCAAGAGACTACGCAAACATCAACCTTCTCAGGAACATGGCTCGCGGTGTCGTAGAGTATGCTCATGAGCTTGGTTGCGACATTCCAATCGTACTTCACCTCGACCACGGTGATTCCTTCGAGACATGCAAGCAGTGCATCGACAACGGTTTCTCTTCCGTTATGATCGACGGATCTTCCCTTCCTTACGACGAGAACGTCGCAGTTACAAGAAAGGTAGTTGAGTATGCACACCAGTTCGACGTAACAGTCGAGGGCGAGCTTGGAGTACTTGCAGGCATCGAGGACGACGTACAGTCTGAAGTTTCCCACTACACACAGCCAGAGGAAGTCGAGGATTTCGTATCCAAGACAGGTGTTGACTCACTTGCAATCTCCGTTGGTACATCCCACGGTGCATACAAGTTCACACCAGAGCAGTGCACAAGAAACGCAGATGGCATCCTCGTTCCACCAGAGCTCAGATTCGACATCCTCGCTGAAGTCGAGAAGAGACTCCCAGGTTTCCCAATCGTTCTCCACGGTTCATCTTCCGTTCCTCAGGAATATGTAAAGATGATCAACGAGCACGGTGGCAAGCTCAAGGATTCCGTAGGTATCCCAGAGGAGCAGCTCAGAAAGGCATCCAAGTCTGCAGTCTGCAAGATCAACATCGACTCCGATGGTAGACTTGCAATGACAGGTACAGTCAGAAGGATCTTCGACGAGAAGCCAGCTGAGTTCGACCCAAGAAAGTATCTTGGACCAGCTAGAGAGGCTCTCAAGAACATGTACATGCACAAGAACATCGATGTTCTCGGTTCTGCTGGACACGCTCTTGACTGATCGGAGTAACGACAACATAAGAGGCCGGAAACGGCCTCTTTGTCGTAACTACAGTAAAAACAACAAAATATCTACAAAAATAGCATCAAAAGTTCTCGGACCATTTTGACACCGTCTGATAAATATGCTATTATTCCTGTTCGTGTGTAGTGAACACACAGAAATCAAAAACAACAGTTGAAAGAATAGAGGCTCAGCCTTAAATAGGAGTTTTCTTGGCTACAAAAGATTTGAGGATCAATCGCCAGATAAGGGCGCGTGAGGTTCTGGTCATCGACCAGAATGGCGAACAGAAGGGAATCATGAGTGCTCATGAGGCATGCATGCTTGCAGAGGACGCAGGTCTGGACCTTGTAGAGGTCAGCCCTAACGCAAACCCACCGGTATGTAAGATCCTGGATTTCGGTAAATACCGTTATGAAATGGAGAAGAAGAACCGCGAGGCCAAGAAGAACCAGGTTGTCGTCAAGGTCAAGGAGATCAGGATGCAGCCTAAGATCGAGAAGCAGGACCTCGAGACCAAGAGCAAGGCAATTGCTAAGTTCCTCGGAGAGGGCAACAAGGTCAAGGTAGGAATCCGCTTCAGGGGAAGAGAGCTCGCTCACCCAGAGCTTGGAAAGGTCGTTCTCGACAACATCCTTGCAAAGCTCGAGGAAAATGGTGTAGCATTCAACCTTGACAGAGGTGCAGTCATGGAAGGCAAGATGATGTCCATGATCGTCTCCCCTGTAAAGAAGAAGAACTGATAACGAAATCAACTCCGTATGGAGATGGTATATTGCTGCTAACAGGGGTATCTTGTTCCCTGTTGCACAAAAAGGATGGTATCGAAATGCCAAAGATGAAAACAAGAAAGTCTGCTGCCAAGCGCTACAAGGTAACTGGCTCAGGCAAGGTCGTCTACAAGAAGATGGGACTTCGCCATATTCTCACTAAGAAGAATTCCAAGAGGAAGATGGATCTCAGACACGCTGGAGTTCTTTGCGACGTTGAAGCTAAGAGAGCAAAGTCAATGCTCCCTTACGCATAATTGAAGGAGTGAGAAGAAATGCCAAGAGCAGTTGATGGAACAAAGCACAAGGACAGAAGAAAGAAGATTCTCGACCAGGCTAAGGGTTACTATGGTCGCAGACACACCAACAACCGTGTAGCTAAGGACGCAGTCGCAAAGGCTGGCCAGTATGCATACATCGGCAGAAAGCAGAGAAAGAGAGATTTCAGAAAGCTCTGGATTGCAAGAATCAGCGCAGCTGTACAGAACGAGGGTCTCAACTACTCCCAGTTCATGTATGGTCTGAAGAAGGCAAACATCGAGCTCAACAGAAAGGCTCTTTCCAACATGGCTATCGAAGACAAGGCTGCATTCAGTGCACTTTGCTCCGAGGTCAAGAAGGTTCTTGCTTGATCCAGATGAAACGTTGACGAAACTATCACTAGGAGGTGGAAGATGACAAGTGTCGAAGAAACCAGATTGGCAGCATTGAGAATCCACAAGGCCATGACTTTGATAAGTCAGCTTAGGGATTCCTACAGGGAGCTCGATACAAGATATCAGCTTGTAGAGACTCATAACCAGGAACTTCAGGAGCTCCTGGACAAGGTCAGTGCAGATCAGACAGTGGTTGAAGAGGCAATTGCTTCCGCCCTCGATAGTCTCGAGACTCTCAGTGGAGATTTCGAATCCTTCGGAACTCTCGACCTCGACGAACTCGAGGAAGCAGAGGACTTCACACTGGATGGATCCATGGGTGAAGAGCTCGAAACATTCGAAGAGCTGAACTGAGGTAATCCCCAGGATTACCGAGAGGGGTTATGGTTATTCCATGACCCTTTTTTAATCGAATTACATTCAGTCCATCCAGACAGGACCGTAGATATGTGACTGGATATCCCTTCAAAGAGATATCCTCTTACCTATTTACTCACGATTCCATCTATGATAGATTGAATTCATACCTATAGACCCGGCTACCTGAAGCCTCTTGGAGCAAACCACAGAACCGGATCCTGGCATAGTATGGCAGCATTGCCCGTACCTCTACATGGTTTAAACGAACAGAACGCCTAAGCAACCCAGGGATCCTCCTTGAACCTTTTAGTTCAAGAGCAATTAGCTTGCCGGTGTACTATAGGTCTTTTTTATTGATAAGCAATTATGACAAGAGAAGAGAAGACTAGACAGATTTCCTACATCAATGTACCGGAAACCATGAAGTTCTCCTTTGGAGACTTCAAGGTTGATGCAGCAAGGAAGCTTCCTGTAATGAGACCGGAAGGTCAGAAGAACCTCAGGGAAGAGGACATTACAGTGGAGAACATCGTTGCTGGCATGCTCACAATCATCGCATACGAGCCTGAACATCCAGACTTCACATACTACTGTGCTTTCGTGAACGCAGTTCAGCCTACTACAGCTGAAGAGCTCAACAAGGCAGCAATTGCAAAGGAGCAGCAGAAGGACTATGAGTTTGCAGAGGAACTGTTCCTCGCTGTATACCATCTCCTTCCACAGAGTGCATCCTGCATCAACCTCGCTACCCTATACTCCTACATCAGCGTAGACGCCGACGGAAAGAAGGATTACGACAGGGCTGACTGGGCACTTGCAAACGCAAAGAGCACACTCCTCGATGGACTCAAGAGATTCGGCGAGAATGAGATGCTCCTTTCCGAGATCGCATCGTTCGAAGGCTATATGGGAAACCTCGAGGAAGCGAGGGAATATACTATCCGCTACCTGAAGGTTGCCGAGGAAGGCGCAAGGAAGATCGAGATGAAGGAGTTCCTGAAGAAGCTCGAGCTGCAGCTCGGTGCAGACAAGTCCTTCAAGGAAGCATACGACTTCATCAATCTCGATATGCCTGAGAAGGCACTCGAGGCTGTCGAGAAGTTCATCGCAGGAAACCCAGGCGTCTGGAACGGCTACTTCCTCAAGGGTTGGGCACTCAGGAAGCTTGGAAGGTTCGAGGAGGCAAGGAGTGCACTCCTGAGGTGCCTCGAGCTTGGAGAATCGAACGGCGACATCTACAACGAGCTTTCCATCTGCGAGCTCGAGGGCGGAAACAGGGAGCTTGCAAAGGCATATCTCAATACTGCCGTCGACCTTGACGAGTACAATCTCAAGGCAATCTCGAACCTTGCATATCTCCACCTCATGGACAAGGAGTTCGACGAGGCAAGATACTTCCTCGAGAAGGCAAGGGCCATTGCAGCAGACGACGAGATCATCGCCGACCTCATCGGAAACTACGAGGAACTCACAGGAGAGACCATCGGTGACAGAATCACTGAAGAGGTCGTCGAATCCGACGATAATGAAGACAAGATGCTGGTAGAGGAGGAATACCTCGAGGGCAGCCATGTAAGCGAGCACGAGATCGGCGAGCATACATGTTCCTGCGGCCACCATCACGAAGAAGAGGAGCATTGCTGCTGTGGTCATGACCACGAATGCAACTGCGACCACGAAGACAAATGATTGAAGAAGGGAAGAAATGACTGAAATCATCACCAGGACTCCGGAAGAGACAATGGAAGCCGGACGTGTTTTCGCCTCCTACCTGAAGAAGGGAGACGTCATCAGCCTGAGGGGTTCACTCGGGGCAGGAAAGACAGTTCTCGCAAAGGGAATCGCAAAGACACTTGAGATAGAGGACAACATCGTCAGCCCTACCTTCACAATCGTCCAGGAATACGAGGGAAACATGAAGATGTACCACCTCGACCTGTACAGACTATCCGGAGACGACGAGTTCGAATCCATGGGAGGAGAGGATTTCCTCTACCCTGACGGAATCTCACTCATCGAATGGTCGGAGAAGATCGAGGATATGCTTCCAGAAAGCACGATCTTCGTCACAATCGAGATTGCCGAGGACCTTTCAAGGACAATCAGGGCAGAAGGAGGAGTACATGAATATTCTTTCGCTTGATACATCCACTGAAACCCTCTCGATCGCACTCCAGACAGAGGGAAGCTACGAGGAGCGCCTCATAAGGGGAAACTTCTCACATAGCGAGAACCTCCTCAGGGAAATCGAGAACATGCTTGAAAGAGCATCCCTAAAGCTCTCTGACCTCGATACACTTGTCTGCACACAGGGACCAGGATCCTTTACTGGACTCAGAGTCGGAATGGCAACTCTCAAGGCAATAAGGACAGGATGCGGAGCAAGACTCGTATCCATCCCTACCCTCGAGGCAATCGCAGTCACAGCAGAAAAGCTCTTCAAGGGAGCAGTGCTCTCGGTAATCGATGCAAAGAAGAAGAGATTCTACATCGAGATGAGAGTTGATGGAGAGGTTGTCGTACCTGTAAGGGATGGAAATCCCGAGGACATCATCGAGGAGCTCAGGAAGCACGACAGGGTCCTAATCACAGGACCGGATGCTGAGAAGTTCATGTCCAAGATCGACACTGCCCTACTCCCGGATACATCCTTCATCGTCGATGACGGAGGAATGAGGAACCTTTCGAAGGCACTCATCAAGCTTGGACTCGAGAGACTGGAGACTGTCGGAGAGGACGAGATCGGAGCTGGCCCTATCTACGTAAGGAGATCTGATGCCGAAGAGGCACTCCTGAAGAAGATCAGGGACAACGAGAAGAAATGACTGTTGTGGAAGCCTACGCTTCCAGGAAAAAGGAGACACGAAATGAAAGAGATAGACGTACTTGTAATCGGAGCAGGCCCTGCAGGACTTTCTGCAGCTGGATATGCAGCTAGAGCTGGATATAGGACAATGGCAATCGATGCTATGGCACCGGGCGGACAGCTGATGCTCATCGACGACATCGAGAACTACCCAGGCGTTCCAACAACAAAGGGTTACCAGCTTGCCGAGTCACTTCAGAGCCAGGCAGAATCCTTCGGAGTCGAGATTACATTCAACGGAGCAAGCAGCATCCGCAAGGAAGGTGACAGGTTCATCGTAGAGACTGAGGATGGAGAGATCGTTGCAAAGGCAGTCATCGCAGCAACAGGTGCAACACACAGACATCTTGGAGCTAAGGGTGAAGAGCAGTACGCAGGTCGTGGTGTCTCCTACTGTGCAACATGCGATGGTCCATTCTTCAGGGGAAAGAGAATCGTAGTAGTCGGAGGTGGTGATACAGCTCTTACAGACGCTCTCTACCTTGCAAAGCTCTCTGACGATGTGACAATCGTACATAGAAGGGATGCATTCCGCGGTCAGCAGGTTCTCGTCGACAGGGTGAAGAACTCAAACATCAAGCTCAGGCTCTCAAGGAACGTAGTCGAGGTTCTCTCCGAGGACCAGAAGAAGGTGACAGGTGTAAGGCTCGACAATGGCGACATCATCGATACAGACGCAGTATTCATCTTCGTAGGTATCCAGCCTAACTCAGAGATGTTCAGGGATTTCGCTGAGATGGACAGGGCAGGCTTCATCGTCACAGACGACAGGATGCAGACATCCGTCCCAGGCTTCTTTGCAGCAGGAGACGTAAGGACAACACAGTTCAGACAGGTTGTTACAGCAACAGGCGACGGTGCAATGGCAGCTCATATGGCAGACCACTACATCCAGAACCTGAAGTAAGGCTGGAGTGCAGTCAAATATGGTAGGAAAGCCATCATCCACTGGGTGATGGCTTCTTCTTTGACCTAATGTTTTCATTTTTGAAACAATGTTTCATATTGACTTATAAGGAAATTGGTCATACTATGGATTTATAGAAAATATCGCATTGAATACATTCTGGCAGAATATATTCCTTGACTGCAGCGATTCCATAGGTTGTAATTAAAATATGAATATTCTGATGGTTTCATCTGAAACAGTACCATTTTCAAAGTCAGGCGGACTTGCAGACGTAATAGGTGCACTTTCCTCAGCGATTTCCGGATGCGGACATGAAGTAAGGGTCTTCATGCCAATGTATTCCTTCATCGATGGGAAAGACTTTTCAGAGGAGCACGAATTCCAGGTTCCAATGCTCGGATCCGTCGAGACGGTCTCTACTGTCGAGACTGTATTGGGTTCCGTCAGATACATAGGTCTCAGGCATCCCTACTTCACCGAAAGGAAGGGAATCTACGGGGACACATCCTTCACTCCATATGATGACAACGCTAGACGTTTCATGCTCTTTTCCCAGGCAGTCCTTCCATATCTGGAGGCATCCGGATGGAATGCAGACATCATACACTGCCATGACTGGACGACAGGAACCATTCCATACATCGTAAAAAAGAGCGGCAAGGACATCAGGACGATCTTCACCATACACAATCTTGCATACCAGGGAGAGTTCTCCAAGTATGATGCGCTCCTAGGTGGCTACAAGCCAAGCGAGATGATGTTCTGCGGTGACGTGATGCATGAGAGATTCAACATGATGAAGACCGGACTGCAGTATGCAGACAGGATCACAACGGTCTCCCAGCGCTATGCAGAGGAGATCTGTACAAGGGAACAGGGATGTGGACTCGAGTACCTGCTATCAGCCAGGAGAAACGACCTATGTGGAATCATCAACGGAATAGACTATGACGAATGGGATGCATCTAAGGACGAGTTCTTCCCGTCTCATTTCACTCCCGACAATCTTTCTGGAAAGGCAGAACTCAAGAGAGCCATCCAGGAGGAGTTCGGACTTGAAGTAAGGCCGGATGTACCTCTATTTGCAATGATCTCGAGACTCGCCGAGCAGAAGGGATTTACAGAACTTCTCTCAGGCTCCCCATGTGCTCTTGAGAACATTCTCTCATCGAATGATGTCCAATTCATCATAATCGGCACCGGAGATGAACGATTCACTGCAAAACTCAAGAAAATAGAACAACTAAATCCGAATTTATCTGTTAGAATAGTATTCAGCAGTAGAATTGCCCACATTGTCGAAGGTGGTGCAGATTTCTTCCTGATGCCGAGCCGTTACGAACCATGCGGTCTCAATCAGCTATACAGTCTGCATTACGGCACCCTACCTTGTGCAAGGCGTACAGGAGGACTTGCCGACTCCATCATCGACATGGATGAGGACGGGGAAAACGGTACAGGTTTCCTTTTCGACGAGATGAGTGGGAAGGCAATAGAGGAATGCGTCTCCAGAGCGGTTGAATTCTACAGCAAGTCCAGGGAAGGACTCGTGGACGCAAGAAAAAGGGGTATGAAGACGGATCTGACATGGAACAGGTCCGCACTATCGTATATTGAAATTTACAATTGTTTAATCCAGGGAGGAAAAAATGAGTGTTACTAAAGGCAAGAAAGTAGTTGCCATCGTATTAGGAGGAGGAAGAGGAACTAGACTGTATCCTCTCACAATGGACCGTTCAAAGCCAGCAGTTCCTTTTGCAGGAAAGTACAGACTTGTAGATATTCCAATCTCAAACTGCATCAATTCCGATATCAGGAAGATCTATGTCTTGACACAGTTCAACACAGCCAGCTTGCACAACCACATTGCAAGCACATACAACTTCGACCAGTTCTCAAACGGTTTCGTAGAGATCCTTGCAGCTGAGCAGACATACACATCTGAGAGCTGGTACCAGGGAACAGCCGACGCTGTAAGAAAGAACCTCAAGCACCTTACAGACCAGAACGCAGACTACTACGTCATCCTTTCAGGTGACCAGCTCTACAGGATGGACTTCGATGAGATGCTCAAGAGACATATCGAGACAGGAGCAGAGCTCACAATCGCAGCAAAGCCAATCTCAAGGACTGAAGCAACAGGTCTTGGAATCATCGGAGCTGACGAGAACGGCATGATCAGGAAGTTCTACGAGAAGCCAGCTGCTGACATGGACCTTTCAGACTACAAGGTATCCGACAAGTTCATGAAGGCACAGCTCGGAAAGAAGGTAACCGAGGAGAACGAGTATCTCGCATCCATGGGTATCTACATCTTCACAGCAAAGTCAATGGAGCAGGCTCTCAACAACGACAAGACAGACTTCGGTAAGGAGATCATTCCTGACATCATCAAGACAAAGCCGGTAGCTGCCTACCTCTTCGATGGTTTCTGGGAAGACATCGGAACAATCAAGGCATTCTACGAGACAAACCTCAACCTTGCTTCCGACAAGCCTGCATTCAACTTCTATGATGAGGAGAATCCAATCTACACACACAGAAGACACCTTCCAGCAACAAAGGCAAACTTCTGCAACATCTCCAATTCCCTCACATCTGAAGGATCCATCATCACAAATGCATACATCGTGAACTCAATCATCGGTGTAAGAACATTCATCGAAGCCGGTGCTTCCCTTGATGGCGTATACTGCATGGGAGCTAGCCGCTACGAGTCCGAGGAGGAGAAGGCTGAGAATGCAAAGAACGGCATCCCTAACATCGGTATCGGCAAGGCTACAATCATCAAGAGAGCCATCATCGACCAGAACGTAAGAATCGGAGCAAACTGCAGGATCGGTATCGACAACATCAACCGCCCTGAGGGTGACTTCGAGATGTACTCCATCCACGATGGAATCATCGTAATCAACAAGAACGCTGTAATCCCTGATGGAACAGTAATCTGATTGATCAAAGGAATACGACAGGAACGAGGTAGAGAGATCTACCTCGTTTTTCATTGCCCTAACCGGCTACATATCTTGATGTCTACAGAAAGTGAATCGGAAATGACTTGGAACAGCCTCAAGCCCAAAAGTGCAGGAATACGCGTCTAAATGGATTCAGCGGAAGGAAAGCCCATCCATCCAATTCCAGGTGTTGGAAATCCCAGAGGATGAATGAGGCGCTTTGATATGCTCAAAGACGACAATACAACGCAGAGATGGCATTGAGCCATCACCAGAGGATATCAGATATAGTGTTTCTCGATGAGGAATGACCTGATCTCGTTATCAGATCCTCCCATTGGAAGATCCATGAGATCCTCGACATCCACCCATTTCATATCGGTATGTACAAGAAGCCTGAAGTCATCGGAGAGAACATCCACAAGGCATGCCTTCAGGTGATACTGTGTATCCTTGTTCACGAAGTCATACTGGAAGATCTCATTGCCGACTTCAACCTTTACGCCAAGCTCTTCATCGTATTCACGCTTCAGGGTATCTTCGATGGACTCGCCCCACCTGTTCTTTCCACCGGGAAACTCCCATTTCTCGGAAAGACTTCCACCCTTCACTCTCTTGCCGACAAGAACTCGTCCATCCCTTATTGCAATTCCTGCTGTAGTTATCCTCTCTGTCATGTAATCCCCCTTCTAGAGCAATATGAAAGTCGGAAACAGGATATCGAGCACTACGACAATGATATCGAGCACTGCATACCTGAAGCTTCCATATTCCCAATATGCATTGATTATAGGCGCCTCTTCCTCTTCTGTCACCTTCCCCACATAATGGAAAGCAGAAAGCACGAGTGCTACGGACGGAAGGAAGTCCCCAAGGATCAGAGGCCCTGGATAGATAGGAAGGAACAGTGTAAGGACACCGAGGATGAAGCCTCCGATTGCAAGCGACATCCTGACCTTCTTCATTCTCCTGATCCTTACCCTCAGAACCCTCATGAACGAGAGCTCTTCTGGAAAGACCTCGAAGAGCATCAGAAGAGCCGTGAATGTAAGATATAGTACGCGTAGTGGAAGAAGCTGTATCATCTCAAAGTCCCCATCACATCTACAAGGTCCACCGTATCGTAGTAGCCATACTTCTCATGAGCTGCCTTGCCTGCCTTCTGGTGGAGAATGACACCGTTGACTGCAGCATCCATTGGTTTCATGCCTGCAGCAAGGAACGCTCCGATTATCCCCGAAAGTACATCCCCAGATCCTGCAACTCCTAGCGATGGATTCATTCCATCGTAGAAATATGAACTGCTTCCATCGGTGATCTCTACAGTCTCTGCCTTCAGGACTACGATGACCTCGAGAGTAGCCGAGAGGACTCTCGTATCCTCTGCAATTCCAAGTCTACTGCAGATCCTCCTGAACTCGCCGACATGTGGAGTGACCACCGCCCTATAGCCGAACCTGTCACCGGACTCGATATACTCCAGTCCATCTGCATCTATCACCATGGGAAGGGATGATGAGACGAAATCCCTGTTTCCCTCATCATTCCAGCCAGGACCAACTATGAGGGACTTGATTCCCCTCTCGTCGAATGCATCCTTACGGACCATTGCAGGACGGTATGAAGAGAGAGCAGGATATGCCTTCTCACCTGTAAATACAGTTACTAGTCCAGCTCCGGCATGGAAAGCGGAGCGGGCAGCGAGGATTGCAGCTCCCGTATATCTCTCGCTTCCTCCAAGGATGGCAACATGCCCTCTGGTATTCTTGTAGTCTGAGCCGCTGAAGGCTGGAACGAAGTAGTCCGAGTCCTCAAGGAGGAAGGAATCTGCAGGGAATGAATCAAGTTCACCTTCCGGAAATCCCGGGTTGTAGAGTGCGTACTCACCAAGGGAAAGCCTGTTCCCATGCAGGAACGCCTCCTTCTTATGCATCGTGAAGACTACAGTCCTGTCGGCCCTGAAGAGAAGTCCCGATGGAATGTCGACTGCAATCTTCAATGCATCGATGTCGTTGACCTTCCTTATGAGCTCCTCAACCTCTGGATAGAGCGGAAGCCTGAAAGCAGCTCCGACAAGTCCATCCACATAGCAGTCAAAGCCCTGGATATCATCGACAACTGGAATTCCTGCTTCTGCAATACGCTCACGCCTAGATAGGTTCTCAGGGCATCCCCTCTCGGACAGGTAATATACCGATACATCCAGTCCATCAGCCTTGGCATAAAGCGCAACGGAGAGAGCATCGGAACCATTATTTCCCTTGCCTACAAGGAATAGGGTCCTCCTATTGGAAATCATGTCCCTGATGTCGATATACATCAGGCTGGATGCCTTCTCTATAAGGGTCTCTGAAGGAAGACCGTATCTTTCCCTCATCAATGCATCTAGGGAATTCACTTCCCCTGCAGGAGCTATCTTGATCATAAGTAGGATTCTAACCTTTATGGGCTCCACGGGCAAGAATACTTGACCATATCCTATCGAATCATGATAATTGTAAAGGTCTAGGGGTGGCTATTGGCCTGAGAACATACCCGTCAACCTGATCCGGATAATGCCGGCGTAGGGAGCGACAGTAAAGTTACCAAAATCCTATTTCTAGACAGAACATAATACAAGGAGAGACAAGAAAACAATGAAAAGATTTGTCGCATCTGCTTTGGTAGCACTCCTCATTGTCGGTTCTGTATTCGCAGCTGGCAGCAAAGAGGACGCACAGGCACTCAAGAACGAGATCACAGTCTACGCCTACGATTCCTTCAATGGCGACTGGGGTCCAGGTCCACAGGTTATTCCAGCTTTCGAAGAGAAGACAGGAATCAAGGTAAATGTAGTTTCCGCCGGAGATGGCGTCGAGATGATCTCCAGAATCGTCATGGAGGGCAAGAACTGCCCAGCTGACGTCGTACTCGGAATTCCTGATACAAACTTCCAGCAGGTATATGATGCAGATTTCCTCATGCCATATGAATCCCCACTTCTCGCTACAGTAGACGAGGAGAGAATCGTAGATCCAGAGTTCAGGATCCTTCCTTTCGACTGGGGTCTCTTTGCATTCGTCTATGACACAGAGGCAGGAATCAACGTTCCAGAGACACTTGCAGACCTTACAAAGCCTGAGTACAAGGGACAGGTAATCCTCATCAACCCTAACACATCCACAGTTGGTCAGGGTCTTCTCTTCTGGACTCTTGCAGAGTTCGGTGAAGACTACCTTGCATGGTGGGAGGCAATGAAGGAAAACGCACTTACAATCGCAGACGGTTGGTCAACAGCATATGGACTCTTCACAGAGGGCGAGGCTCCAATCGTACTTTCCTACACAACATCCCCTGTATACCACGTCATGAACGAGGATACAGACAGATACCAGACAATCCTCATGCCTGCTCATCAGGAGACAGTAGAGGGACTCGGTATCCTCAAGACAGCAAGCAACGTTGAAGGAGCAAAGGCTTTCGTCGACTTCATCCTTTCCGAAGGTCAGGCCGACATCGCAATCCTCAACTCCATGTATCCAGTGAACAGCACAATCGAGCTTCCGGATGCCTATGACTATGCACCAATTCCTGAGACTGTATATCACACAGACCAGGATGTTGCAGGTGAGAAGCTCAACGGCATGCTCAAGGATTGGACAGAGGTAATGTCAAAGTAAATGAGAGACAGACGACAGGGCAGATTCTATCTATTAATGGCTATACCATCATTGATGGTACTTATCGTACTGTTTGCCCTGCCGTTGTCTTTTACACTTTCAAAGGCATTCGCAAATGGAGGTGAGTCGATAAAGTCGACCTTCACCTCCCCATATGTCTACAGGCTCCTATGGTTCACAATAGAGGAAAGCCTGCTGTCGGCACTTATCTCAGTAGTGCTGGCACTCCCGTTTGCATATCTCTTTGCAAACTACAGGTTCTTCGGGAGAAGGACCATTCTGGCGCTTTCTGCGCTGTCATTCACCATTCCATCGATCCTCGTAGTACTTGGATTCGTCATCTTCTACGGAAAGAACGGCTTTCTCAACAGGTTCATAGGTCTCATCTGCGGACCGGATACTCCACCGGTAAGGATCCTCTATACATTCGGTGCAATCATACTTGCCCATGTATACCTGAACTTTCCGGTTGCCTTCAATCTCATCACCAACGGCTGGTCAAACCTTCCACGCCGTGAGGAAGAGGCCTCCTACACTCTCCACAAGGGAAAGGTCGAGACCTTCTTCAAGATAACACTGCCGAAACTGAAGGGAATAATACTCAATTCCTTCATCATCATATTCCTCTTCTGCTTCTCATCCTTCTCCATCGTACTTGTACTTGGCGGCAACCCGAAGTACACGACGCTGGAAGCTGAGATCTACAGGAGGGCGAGGATCGGACTCGACTTCTCCGATGCAGCTGCAATGGCGCTATTCACATTCCTCATCACATCCGCACTCCTTCTTGCAACATCATCTTCAAGAAGACAGGAGAAGATAACAAGGAACGAGCGCATCGCATATCCACTGAAGACGAAGAGGAGCAAGCTCACTGCATTCCTTGTAGTGCTCCTGATCCTCCTCTTCATCCTTCCACCGCTTGTGAGCATAGTCTACAGGTCGTTCTTCGACAGGAAGGGAAACTTCAGCCTCAACGAATGGAAGAAGCTCCTTACATTCGGCTCAACATTCGAGCCTGTACTGAATTCCCTTGTGATAGCCCTCATAAGCTCAACCCTGTCCGTAATGCTCTCCGAGAGCATTGCAATCTACTCTACTAAGGTCAACTCAAGGTTCATCCCCCTCCTTGCAACGCTGCCGCTTGCAACCGGTTCCGTTACATTGGGACTTGGGTACAACTTCCTTGCATCCCGCATTCCAAATGCAGGTGACAGCTTCCATTTCCTGATGGTACTGCTGACTCACCTTGTAATATCGCTGCCGTTCGCAGTGAGGACAATACTGCCGGGTGCGAAGGAGATACCTGAGCGTCTTTCCCAGGCAAGCTACACACTCGGAAAGGGAATCGGATACACATACTTCCACGTAGAGAGACCGTTGCTCAGGACCTACCGCATAAAGGCATTCATCTTTGCCTTTGCACTTTCGCTTGGTGAAGTCAATGCAACACTCACACTGTCGGGCGGACATATAAAGACACTTCCGATACAGCTCTACTCACTGATCGGATCCTACAACTACCAGGGAGCATCGGTACTTGGAACAGTACTCCTGCTTCTTGCCTTCATCATCTTCCTTCTCGGGGAAGCAACAGGAGCTGGACATGGACTTTCTTCAGATAAGAAATCTAACTAAGAGATACGGTGACTTCACACTCGATGTATCCTTCAATGTAAGGGAGGGTGAATTCCTCTCCATCATCGGACCGTCAGGATCCGGCAAGTCAACCATCCTAAGCATGCTTGCAGGACTTGAGAAGCCGGACAGTGGAGAGATCATCCTCGATGGGGAGAATATCGTAGAGAGGAGCATCAAGGACAGGAAGATAGGTCTCGTATTCCAGGACTATGCCCTCTTCTCGAACATGAACGTCGAGAAGAACGTGCAGTATGGGATAGACAGGAAGAAGATAGGTGGAAAGAAGGAACTCAAGGCCTACACCGAGATGATGCTCGAGAGAGTCAATCTCTCGGGATACGAGAAGAGGAAGGTTACTTCCCTCTCCGGAGGAGAGGCACAGCGAGTTGCACTTGCAAGATCTCTTGCGACAGAGCCAAGGGTACTTCTGCTGGACGAACCTCTATCTGCACTTGATGCACCGCTCAGGAAGAAGCTCAGGTCGAACATCAGGGATGTACATAACCGCACAGGAGTCACAGCAATCTATGTCACCCACGACAGGGAGGAAGCCTTCGCAATCTCGGATAGGATCATCATCATGAAGGATGGTCATATCGTAGAGGATGGAACTCCGGAATCGATCTACAACCATCCTACATCTGCATTCTCAGCAGCCTTCACAGGGGACTGCACCCTCCTTCCTACAGAGATGTTCATAGAGGGAAGGTCGGGCTACATCTTCTTCAGGCCTGAATCCGTACTCATCTCCGATGAGCCTGTCAATCCGGAGTCATACGCATCCTACCTTGTCATCAACAATGTCGAGATCGTATCGGTAGAGTATACAGGCAGCCACTATCTGCTCTGCATATTGTACAAGGGACAGTACATCCTTGCCCTTTCACTTGTCAAGCCGAAGAAATCCGTCATCTCCGTGATGATCAACAAGGACAGCATCACCTTCATGTAGGATGCATTTTCCATGACAGCTCATGAAATATACGTTATCATGGTTAGAGAGGAGTAGACATGAAACGTAGAGCCCTATTGATAGGCCTGTTGGCATTGACCTTCACGTTTTCAGTACATGCAGGAATCTCATACCAACCATCCATATCTGCATCATTCGGCGGAACCTTCACCTACAGGTTCGAGGACATGATCAGGTCGAGTGCAAGCGGAAGGATCGAACTCGACCCACTTGCCTTGCAGATAGACGAGAGGCATGTAATATCCCTTCCAATCCACGTATCATATACATCAAGAACTCCGTTCTTCGACGGATACTGCCTGAACAGCCACACAGACCTTGGAATCGGCATAAGCTATAGATACAGGGTAAACGACATCCTGTCCCTGAGGACGGTTGCCGACATCGATCTCAGGCTGGTAATGGAAGTGTATGGAGGTATATACGCTTTCGGCATAACCATGGAGCCTTGGCTCAACCTCAACAGGAAGTTTGCAGTCACCCTACCTCTCCGAGTCAGTTTCACCAAGGGAGAGATTGCCCTCTCGCCCGGTATAGCCATTGCAGTCGTACCTTTTGGAGATAAGCTATGAGAAGGAAGATTACACTCTTATTGCTATCTGTACTCATACTCTTCACTTCCTGCGACCTTACCATGAAGGAAGGCCCAAAGCCCAAGATGTACCTCATTGCAAATGGACTTGGATACCAGGGGCTTTATGGAACATCACTCGAGAACGATGATGGACATGTGGTACCTCTCAATGATACAAAAGGCATAGTCTACCAGTTCATGGAACTCTGCAAGGCTGCAGGCAACGAATATGAGATAATCTGGTATACAGACGACCTCGAAAGATCAGGTAGAACGGTAAACGATACAGGTAGATTCGCCTTCACACATTACAGCAGCAGGCAGGAAGGCCCAACAGGACCAGCTGTCCATATTGCAGAGAGACATGGACTTGGAAATGAGCTGGAGCTCAATCCATCAGCATTCGAGGAAGCATTCTTCTCAGAGATTGAATCGATGTGGGAAGAGGCACCTACATCCAACGACCTGATGCTGTTCTACTTCTCAGGCCATGGAATCGATTCACTCTCGGATGCAGTTGAAGGAGGACCTGCCCTATTCTACTCATCTACCGATATGCTCTACTCCGATGGAGAGGAAAGACCTACTCTCGTTGACTTCGTGGCATTGAACTATGGGATACTGTTCAGGCACATGGATGAATATCCTTGCCGCCAGCTCTTCATCATAGACTGCTGCTACTCGGGAGCATCCATCGAGAACAGGAGCGAATTCCTTCCAAGAGATGACAACGAACTAGGATACACACTCGGATTTCTTGAACATTATCAGGGCAATGTGAGAAACGACCTATACAGTGCATTCCTGATAGACGTAGTCTTCATGGACTCATGGAAGCATACCTTCTCGGGAACGTACGGCAAGCCTAGGAGAATGGTAATCAATGCAAGTACATATGCCCAGCAGTCACTCAATGCAGATGCATACCTCGATGAACCGGGAATCCTCAACTATGGAGGATTCACATACAGGCTCCTGAAGTACCTAGGATATGAAATCACCTCAGATCCACAGTATGACAGTGCCCAGGTACCATATGACCTGATGGGTCAGGCAGTAACTGCCACAGGCATGATGAATTCGGTATTCGACAATATCTCATTCTCGCTGAAGGAACAGTCGACACCCAATATGACCAGGTCCAGCTACGACATGCTCATCTGGGACTTGAGATAGATGTCCTGACACTTCCCCCCTTTTCCGAACTAGATGGTAAAGGGGGATTTCCATGAAGAGATTTCTATCTACTGTAATTCTTTCATTTCTTGCAATAGCCTGCATCCCAGCACTATCGTACGAACCATCAATCAACATCACAGCGGGCATCAGAGGTTCCCACATCGATGAATGGTACCTTCATACAAGCACCTTGGTATCCATCCAGACAGAGCTTCCTACGATGAGCTTTGAATACGGAGGAAGGGTATCTCTTCCAATCGGGCTTACACTGAGTTCGAGGACTGCTGAATACGACGGGCTCTCGATCCACGGATATCTCGAAGGATATGCAGGCTTTTCCTACACACAGGAGATCACCTCCACCTTCTCGATGAGCTCGTCATTGAAGTTCAACTACAGGTTCTATGAGACGATCGATGCATCGATAATCGGAGGAAGCGTAGAGCTCGGCCTCATCTACATGCCACATCCAAACATCGGGATAGTGATTCCGCTCGAGATGAGCTTCCTGAAGGGGGAGATTGACTACTCCATCTCATTCGGCTCAAGATTCATGTTCGGGGGAAGCAGATGAAGAGACTGACGATACTCCTACTCATTGCACTTCTCCTATCATCATGCGACATCTTCATGGATGAACCTGAAGACAGTGGACGTAACTATCTCATAGCAATCGGGATGGGATACATGCAGAATCCCAGGATAAGCAGGCTAAACAACACCTACAACGATTTCAGGGGAATAGTCGAGCAGTTCGAGACACTCTCGGAGCTTGCAGGAAAGGATTACGAGGTAACGACCTTCTCCGACTTTGCATCGAGGGATGGTAAGATCGTATTCGGCTTCGACCATAGGACATCCTGCATTGGAGACGGTCCCATCTTCAACCCGGACACGGAAAGGATGAGAAAGCCCGAGATACTTCCAATAGACGAGACATCGAGGGATACGATAAGGACATCCCTAGTCGACGATCTCATCAAGGTATTCGAGAGCACATCTACCCCGACAGAGGATGACACGATCATCTTCTACTACACAGGACATGGGACAGCGAAGGGAGGTCCGGTATTCCATCACTCAGACTCGAAGGATATCGTATACACCGACTTCTCGATGAAGGATATCGAGGAGAGGTTCTTCTCGAGATACGAATCCAGGATAATAGTCATCCTCGACTGCTGCTACTCCGGAAGATGGGTGGACAATTCGGAACTTGGAAGCACGCTGCAGTTCCAGGAGAACATGGACAGGGATGGGAACAGCGAATACAGGATGACAGGCTTCAACATCGCAGACGGATTCGAAAAGGGATTCGATGAAAGCAGGCCACTGCCTAGGATAATATATCTCACTGCATGCTCGGGTGATCAGATGAGCTATGATTACGACCCATACCTGAACGGATGGAACAGCGATAGATATGGAGCATTCACCTACCAGGTCCTGAAGTGCTGGGGATATGATACGGAGGCAATGGCTTCATCCTTCCCGATCTCCAGGAAGGGACAGTCGATATCTGTTGGTGATATGTATAGATACATAAGAGACAACATGAGCAGCGCGAACAGGGAGAAGAGCACTCCCTCGATTACACGTTCACGCTACGATGTCACCCTCTTCAGTTTCAATCCTTGAGACCGTCCTGATATTTCTGCAGCTCGTCCCTGACCATTGCAGCCTTCTCGAACTCCAGGTTCTTCGCGTATTCAAGCATCTGCTTCTCGAGATCCCTGACATACTTCTTCCTATCCTTCTCAAGTAGGAGGTTGTAGGAGCCTCTGCGGATCTTCAGGTCTTCCCTGGCATCCTCCTCCTTACCTTCCATATCGCGCTCGATGATATCCTCGATTGCCTTCTTCACGGTTCTAGGAGTGATTCCATGGTCCTCGTTGTACTTGCTCTGTATGGCTCTCCTATGTTCAGTCTCCTCGATGGCCTCAGCCATTGCAGGAGAGATTCGGTCGGCATACATGATTACATGTCCCGATGCATTTCTTGCAACTCTTCCGATTGTCTGTATCAGCGAAGTGGCTGAACGAAGGAAACCGATCTTGTCAGCATCGAGGATTGCACAGAGAGATACCTCCGGAAGGTCAAGTCCCTCCCTGAGGAGGTTGATTCCGATGAGTACATCGTATATTCCCTTCCTGAGGTCCCTGAGGATCTCGACTCTCTCGATCGTATCGACTTCACTGTGAAGGTACTGGACCTTGAGGCCAAGGGATGAAAGATAGTCCGTAAGGTCCTCGGACATCCTCTTCGTAAGCGTTGTGACAAGTACCCTCTCACCCTTTGCAATCGTCTTCTGGATCTCTCCGTAGAGGTCCTCCATCTGACCTTCTGTAGGACGAACCTCGATTTCAGGGTCGAGAAGTCCTGTAGGTCTTATCACCTGCTCGACTATCTGGGAGGATTCCCGTCTTTCCCTGTCACCAGGAGTTGCCGAGACATAGATCCTCTGGCCGACCTTCGCATCGAACTCATCGTACTTGAGTGGCCTGTTGTCAAGGGCGGATGGAAGACGGAAGCCGTAGTTCACGAGATTGAGCTTACGGGACCTATCACCTTCATACATCGCACCGATCTGAGGAAGCGTTACATGGCTCTCGTCGATGAAGGTGACAAAGTCATCCGGGAAATAATCAAGCAGGACTGCAGGTCTCTCACCTGGAGCCCTTCCAGAAAGAGGCCTCGAGTAGTTCTCGATCCCCGAGCAGAATCCAACCTCATCAAGCATCTCCAGATCGTACTCTACCCTTGTCTTGATCCTCTCGGCCTCGACGAGCTTCCCATTGGACTTGAAGTACTCGACCCTCTCATCCTTCTCCTCGTTGATCCTCTCGATTCCTTCCTTGATGTATTTCTCAGGCATTACGAACTGCTTCGCTGGATAGAGGGTCAGGGAATCGACTGATTCATAGCGCTCACCTGTGAGGGGATTGAACCATGTTATCGATTCGATCTCATCCCAGTCGAGAGTGATCCTGAAGGCTGTCTCAAGGTATGCCGGATATATCTCGACTATGTCCCCATGGCTTCTGAAGGTACCACGGGTGAGAACTGCGTCATTTCTCTCGTAGAGCATCCTTGTAAGCTTTGCAAACTCCGTCTTATGGTCGAAGGCATCCCCTGTATTGAAGGTATGAACCATGTCGTTGAGGGCAATCGGGTTTCCGAGACCATAGATGCATGATACTGTCGCAACGACGATTACATCCCTTCTTTCCATGAGGGAGAACGATGCAGCAAGACGAAGCCTGTCGATCTCGTCGTTGATGTCCGTTTCCTTCTCGATGTATAGGTCCTTGCCTGGAACATATGCTTCCGGCTGGTAGTAGTCGTAGGTGGAGACGAAGTACTCTACGGCGTTGTCGGGAAAGAATGTCTTGAATTCCCTGTATAGCTGGGCAGATAGTGTCTTGTTGTGGGAAAGGATCAAGGTCGGCTTCTGTATCTTCTCGATGAGCTTTGCCATCGTGAATGTCTTACCCGATCCCGTTACACCCTTGAGTGTCTGACACCTGTCGCCATCTAGATATCCCTGATATAGCTTATCCACTGCAGATCCCTGGTCTCCGGAGAGATCGAAATCACTCACTACATGGAATGGCCTTGACTTGCCTGTCTGAAAGTTCCTGTTGTCCATCTATCTTAGAATCCACCTTGTATTTTCACTTGTCTGCTCTACGAGCTCTACTCCCTTCAGGAGTACCTTTCCGGAACCTCTCTGCACAAGGATATCGACCTTGTCCCCGGCCTTCTTCTGGAACATAGCCTCGAAGTAGTCGCTATAGTTCTCGATCCTCTTTCCATCTATCTCGAGAATGACATCACCTCCGAGATAGATTACAGAAGATCCGTACTGGGCCTTCCTGTTTCCGCCCTTCATTCCGCCCTTGTCTGCGTTTCCGCCCGGTACTGTCTGGGAAACAAGTATTCCCTTGTCCACTGGCAGCTTGAGGTACTCGACAATCTGAGGATTGAGCTCGACAGAGAGGATGTCTATCCAGCCACGGGAGAACCTGCCGTTCTCGATTATCTCGTTTGCTACGAGGGAGCATACATCCACAGGGAGTGCAAAGGATATTCCCTGGCTGCTTCCTGTCGTCGAGTAGATGGAGGATACAAGTCCTATCATCTCACCACGGCTGTTGAGAAGTGGGCCTCCGGAATTTCCCGGATTTATGAGGGCATCTGTCTGTATCATGTCAGGAATCAGGTTTCCATCCGGATTCAGGATGCTTCTTCCAAGCCCAGAGACGATTCCTGTCGTAAGCGACCACGTATAGCCGAATGGATTACCGATAGCAAGAACCTTCTCGCCGATTACAGGCTCCGTCTTGCTGTTCTCTATCGGAACGAGGTTCTTCCTATCCACCTTCAGTACCGCGAGGTCTGTAAGCCTGTCGACTCCAACAAGACTTGCATTCGCTGTAGTGCCATCATAGAAGTTCACCACATACTGCTCACCCTTTCCAAGGACATGGCTGTTGGTAAGGATGTAGCCGTCGGAGGAGATTATCACACCGGAGCCCTGGGCATCGGAAGAGAGTGTCGAGTTTGCAAGGATCTGTACAACGGAAGGTGCACACTTGCTGTATACAGCTATGTTCACCCTCTCGTCCTCGGAATATGTCCAAGCTCCCCTATCGTCTCCTGGATATGCAGCAGTTCCCTTCCACTCAAGCTCGTCAGTAGGTATCCCCACAAGATCGAAGAATCCCTTCTCTCCAAGTTCCTCGAGTACGATTGCGGCATCCTCGACAAGTGCATTGCGTCTCCTGGCATCGCTGAGCCTGGCGCTCATCATTCCAAGGACCGTTACAATTATAATGGTCATTAAAGCTCCGGCTATCATCCAGAGTGTCTTGTTGTTCCTATCTTTCACGCTCTTGATTTTCTCTCATAACAGCTACATGGTCAATGATGGTTGAGACTTTCATCCTTCTATGTAGAATAGTATGCATGAATGAAGCAGAACTGAACAGCAAGGCATGGGACCACGAAGTTGAAAGAAACAACCTCTGGACAACGATCGTGACAGAGGATGAGATAGAGAAGGCAAGAAACGGTGAACTGAATATCTGGATAACACCGGAGCATAACGTACCATCTAGCTGGATTGAGGACATCAGGGGAAGGAATGTACTGCTGCTTGCATGCGGAGGTGGTCAGCAGACACCACTGCTATCTGCAGCTGGTGCCAATGTAACAGATGTAGACATATCCCCAATGCAGATAGAGCAGGACAGGAAGGCTCTCGAGAAGTACAATCTGAAAGCCGATGTAAGGGTCGGAGACATGAGGGACCTATCTTTTCTCGAGGACGGGAGCATGGACTATGTGATCTGTCCCCACTCCCTGAACTTCATATCGACACTCGATGAGTTCTACTCTGAAAGCTACAGGGTACTGAAGAAAGGAGGCAGGTTCCTCTTCGGGGCTGCAAATCCAATACTGTATATGTTCGACGAGAAGTGCGAGGCAAGGAAGCTGAAGGTGAAATACACCATTCCATACTCCGCAGATACATCCCTGAGCAGGAAACAGAAGGAAAGGAAGCTCAGGACAAACGACACCTTCGAATACTCCCACACACTGGACGACATCATCGGAAAGGCACTTAGGAAGGGTTTCATCATGAAGGATTTCTACTCGGATGGAAGCCTTATAGAAATCGTGGACTCCTTCGTCCACGACTCATTCCTTGCATTCTGCATGGTCAAGGATTGACCTTCACTACACTGCCATCCTCAAGAAGGAACACGCCTTCCACTCCGAGGCTCTCGAGAAGGGCCTTCCCCTCCACAGAGCCGAGTGCGAAGGTTGCAGTGGAAAGGACATCGGAAAGAGTTGAGCTCTCATCGACTATCGTCACAGAGAGGATATCCGATTCAGCAGGGTAGCCTGTCCTGCTGTCGAGGATATGATGGTAGCGCCTTCCATCCTCATCGATGAAGTATCTTTCATACCCACCGGATGTGACTACAGATTCATCTGAGACTTCCACTACTGTGAAGAACTCACTGCTCTCATCCTCCGGCTTGCGGATTCCCACCTTCCAGGGAGTGCCCTTTTCCTTCTCACCGAGTGCGTATACATTCCCACCAAGGTTCAGGAGAGCCTTCTCGACTCCATTTTCCTTCAGGTACTCTACAACCTTGTCGGCGGCATATCCCTTCCCGATTCCACCAAGGTCTATCTTCATACCCGGGATTGCAAAGTAGACTGTCTTCTCGTTGTCATCAAGGATGATATTGTTCCAGTCAAGAAGCGGTAGGACAGATTCTATCTCATCGCTATCCGGAACACGCGCATTCAATCCCCCTATGTCCCATAGCTCCACAAGAGGTCCTATTGCAAGGTTGAACGCACCTCCTGTAAGGACTGTCATATCATATGCAGTGCTGATGAGCTCATATAGCTCATCGCTTACCTTTAAAGGTGCCAGATGGGCATTTGCATTGAGATATCCAAGCTCAGAGTCCTCCGAGTGGAAATCCAGAAGGGAATCGACTTCATCGATTACATCGAAGCAACCTTCGATATGGTCCTTTCCGA
>SAMEA104404106__coassemble_757_pt1 | contig 29933 bp, 27 predicted proteins | sample SAMEA104404106__metabat2_high_PE_006 | metagenome-assembled genome bin SAMEA104404106 (sample SAMEA104404106) | Balaenoptera acutorostrata
TGACATTTGGTGGTGGCATTACGACGGAGAAATGCTCGCCCTTTCCTTCGTTTGGACCAAACTCGCCCTTTTCCTTCCAGGAGTTGTAGATCCTCTCCTCGAAATCCTTAGGATCGTATGCTTTGTTTAGCTCGATAGCTTTCATTATATTTCAATCCTCCAAAACTATTTATGAATCTTAACAAAATACACGGAAACATTAAATGCCTATGTGTGCAGTATTACATACTCTTCATGACCTTTTGAATCGGTTGAGACGAGGAATCCCTCGCTCGATTCAGCGGGTACGATGAAGAGATGCCTGACCATCTCCTCGTCCATGGAGAGCTTGCCAGAAAGTGTCTTTGCACTGAAGCGCTCACCAGGCTCTATGAAGGAGCCGATATAATCGCGGGCAAGGCTTGAGGACTTCCTCATCCACCTCAGGACATTACCTGCATGATAGAGCGCAGATACGATGCAATCTGTAAGGAAGATGGCAATCTCCTCAGGCTCTGCATCGAATACAAGCTCATGCTCAGCCTCGTGAGCAAGGAACTCCACCTCTATTGGAATGCCGGCCAGTCTCATGTCTGTCTCGATCATCTCAAGATACAGCACGAAGCGTGCAAATACATCGGAGTAGATGAAGTCGAACTCGGGAGCTACAAGCATCCTTCCATAGAGATATGCAAGGTTCACGTACTTGTCATCGCTGTATGAGGATGCACGGCTCCTGAGGTTCTTCAGATGCTTCAGGACCTCTGTAGCCTCCTCGGATTCAAGTCCTGCAATCTTCTTCAGGAATGCCCTGTATGCTGTATTCCTCTCACCGTTCAGGATCCTGCTCTCACCAAGGCGGTATATGAGCAGCAGAGGCTCATAGATTCCCACGCGGATACCCTTCTCATCGAGGATCTCCACGTCGGGATTCACCTGGTCACGGTCCTCGTCGGCAAGTGACAGTCTTATTGAAGAAAGGACCTTCTCCTCCCTCTCCATCTCAAGAAGGGATTCGTTATCGAAAACGGTGCCTATCCTGCGCACCATCAGACGTGAGATCCTTTCTTCGTTTCTCTCAAGCGTCTGATTGATATCTGCATTTACCATATGGAATAGATAATACTGAATATGGAATGTAAAGACAAGTTTAGAGACAATAAAATGGCGCACCCTCCACTATTGGAAAGCACGCCATCTGTAAAGCGTATGGTCCCTATCCTCATTCAATGGGCTTCAGGCCCTTGATGGATATGTCTACGTCATAACCCTTCTGGTCGAGATACTCGAGAATCTCCTCGAGTGTATAGTCGTCAAGGGAAGCAGGAGAGTCGGAGACGAACTGTACGTTCTGGGAATCCGCATTGACCTGGAAGGATGGAAGGATCTCTGTCGTCTGACCTTCGCTTGAACCGAAGAACATGAAGCCTCCGACGAAGATGAAGACTACTGCAGCGGCTGCCGTGATCATGGAAGACATCCCCATCTCGATACGGCGCCTGAAGAAGTTAACCTTCCTCTTTCCTGTGAAGAACTTCTCATCCAGGAGTGAATAGATCCTGTCCCTGTTCCTCAGGAGGCTCTCCTCTGGGATTGCTGCATCCCTTACCTTGCCCATGAGGGAAGACAGCTCTTCAAGTCTGGTTCGGCAGGCCTGACAATGTTCAAGATGTTCCTTGACCTGAGTCAGATAAGGCTCCATCAGCTCCCCATCCAAATATGCCGATAGCATCTGATCATCAATACACATCCAATTCCTCCTTCCTGAGGATCTCCTCGAGCTTCTTTCTTGCCCTGTGAACCCTCACCTTGACATTTGCAACAGATATGCCCAGTACTCGTCCTATGGCGTCGTAGTCCAGTCCGGAGAATTCCTTCAGCTGGATGACGATCCTGTAGTTCTCCGGAAGCATGGCGATAGCCTTCCTCACTTCCTTCCTGGTCTCGTCCCCGATCACCTCGTCGGAGCCGTCCTTCGTAGATACGGTGAACTGAGGAACCTTGCGGACCTTCTCTACAAGATTCTGGTCTCTCCTGTTGCGTCTCACGCTGTTCAGCGCCAGGTTCTTCGCAACACGGAGCAGCCAATACTTGGCATCGTCCTCGCTAGGAAAAGTCATGCCCTTCGTATAGAACCTTTCGAATGCTTCCTGTGTAAGGTCTTCAGCAACATCCTGGTCATAGACGATGTGCATGATGACCTGCATCAGGAGACCATAGTTCTGGTCATATATAAGCTTGAAATCCTCGCGATTAGTGCTCTTGATATTCATACTGTCAACAAACCACCTTTGAATTGGTTACATCTTTTTTTCAGAAACCTCTTATTCGAGATGCTTCCGTCTTCTCGGGCGACCTGCTCACCTGTCTATACCATATGAACAATCCGCCCGTGAAATGGTTACACCCTTTTTTCAAGAACTGGTCCCTTAGGTGTATCCTTTACGACAAATCCCCTTTCCAGGAGGACTGCACGGATCTCATCTGCCCTTGCAAAGTCCTTGGCCTTCTTGGCCTCTGTCCTCTCTTCCACAAGTGCCCAGTCCTCTTCTGTTCCGAGCTTCTCTTCCTTCTTCGCCTCGACCTCGTCGAGCTTAAGTCCAAGGATCCTATCCATCTGATGGAGGACAGCAAGCTTCTCGCCGTCTGTGATCGATCCATCCTTGAGCATTGTCCACATCTTTCCAAGTGCCATTGGAGCGCGGAGGTCTGTGAACATTGCATCGTTGAACTGGTCGAGATGGGACTGAGCCTTCTCGGAAAGTGTCTCAGCTGGTTCTGCATTAGCCTTCATCTCTGCAATCTTCTGGACAAGTCCGAGTCTTGCAGCACGTGCATGGTTCATTGCCTCATCGGAATACTTCAGCTGGGACCTGTAGTGTCCGCCAAGACAGAAATACCTGTAGTCCAGTGGATCGTATCCCTTGTTCATGAGAACCGAAAGAGTGAGGAACTCACCGGAGGACTTGCTCATCTTTCCTGTATCGTTGAGGAGGAACTCTCCGTGGAGCCAGTAGTTTACCCATGGCTTCTCACCGAATGCCGCCTCGCTCTGTGCGATCTCGTTGGTATGGTGTACCGGAATTGCATCGATTCCACCGCAGTGGATGTCGAAGTGGTTTCCAAGATATTTGCTGCTCATTGCGGAGCACTCCACATGCCAGCCTGGATATCCTACTCCCCATGGGGATGGCCACTGCATGACCTGGTCCTTGAACTTGGAGTTTGTGAACCAGAGTGCAAAGTCCTTTGGATTCCTCTTTGCAGAGTCTACATCGATTCTCGCTCCACTCTGGAGATCGTCAAGGTTGAGCCTTGCAAGCTTGCCGTAGTCATCGATCGTGTCGATCGAGAAGTATACGTTTCCATCTGCTACATAGGTGTGGCCGTTCTCCTCGAGCTTCCTGATGAGGTCGATCATCTCCTGTATATGGTCTGTTGCCTTGCAGATTACGACAGGCTTCTCGATGTTGAGGTTCCTCTCGTCTTCCATGAATGCATTAGTATAGAACTCTGCGATGTCCCATACGGACTTGCCTGTCTCCTTGCTTCTCTTGGACATCTTGTCCTCACCGTCGTCGCCATCGCCTGTAAGGTGACCGACGTCAGTGATGTTCATGACGTGGCGTACCTTGTAGCCGGCAACTTCGAGAGTCCTCCTCAGTACATCCTCGAAGATGAATGTCCTGAGGTTACCTATATGTGCAAAGTTATAAACAGTCGGTCCGCAGCAGTACATTCCGACCTTTCCATCTTCGATAGGTACGAAATCCTCCAGTCTGCGGCTCATTGTGTTATAAAGCTTCATTGCTAAAATCTCCTTGCCTTGATTATCATTTAAGAATACAATTTTTCCTTGTATATGTCTATGGAAACAACCCATGGGGTGGCTAGATCACCCTTCCATATCGATATAGGTAAAAGCCTATCAAATGCCTCCTTCTTCAGGACTGGAGGCCAGGCTGAATACTATGCAGAACCCGAGAATTCATCGGAGCTCCAGGGAGTGCTGGAAGAGGCCTACAGGAGGGATCTTCCGGTAACGGTTATTGCAGACGGAACCCATGTGATAATCTCGGACTACGGCATCGAGGGACTGCTCATAAGCACCAGGAAGCTGAGGGGAATGACCATCAAGGGAAACCTTGTCACAGCATATGCAGGAGAGACGCTTTCCGATGTAATAAACTTCTCCATCGACCACAACCTGACAGGCCTCGAGAAGCTAGGTGGAATACCTGGGACGATAGCTGCAGCCATCAGGCAGAACGCATCCTTCCAGGGAACATTCCTATCGGATTCATACTTCTATGCAGACTACATGAGCCTGGACGGAAGGATACATAGACATCCGGATTTCCATAAGCTCTTCGGCTGCGATACATCCCCATTCCAGGATGACGAGATCATCCTCTCTGTAACCTTGAACCTCAAGCCATGCAAGAGGTCTGCAGAGTGCAGGGTGAAGAAGGAGAAGTATGTCGAGCTGCAGTTCATTCCACCTGCAGTGAACTTCATCGGAAAGGTCTTCAAGACACCTATAGGTGAGACAGCTGGAAGCGTGATAAGACGAGCTGGCCTCACAGGGAATCTCGGCTTCAGGGCAGAGTTCAGTCCATACGACAGCAACTGCATATTCACATCCCCTGGATGCACTGCAAGGGAACTGAAGGAGCTCATCGAGTACGTGCAGGGTGAAGCCTTCAGGAGAACGGGCGTAAAGCTGGAAAGTCTCGTATCATTCCTTGGTAGGTTCAATTGACAGGCTGAAACTCCAGGAGCCATCATAGTATCTCCTTATCTCCATCCCCTTGTACCTGAAGGAGATGCTGGAATTCCTCCCGGATAGTCCGATGCTGAATCCCTGCACCCTATCCATGCTGAAATGCATCCTTCCATCGACGAAGGTTAACTTCGCATACCCAAGGTCGACGTACCTCGTGACCTTCCTCTTCCACTTGCCGTTCCTGGTGAAATCCACCTTGGTGCTGCATCCGAATTCCGTACTTCCAATCCGGAAGCCATATCCAAGCTCCCTCTCCGTCTCAGTGAAGCTGGATGGTCTGTAGCTGGCCTTTCCTGTCCTGTCCGATATGAATACGTATCCTCCGCCACCCATCCCCTTCAGGTATAGGGAGGACTCTGTATCCTTCGAGCTGATGAGGGTGTTTCCCCGTCCAAGTTCAACCTCCAGACACTCAGTATCCAATGCGATGCCGGTAAACACCCTGGTAGAGGTTGAAGGGGGCAGGGAGAACAATGAGAGGATACTGAGTCCATACTCGCGTCCCGAACGGAATCCAAGTGTCACCATGTCCTTCTCCAGCGACTTTTCCCATGAGGAGATGAATGGTTTCCGCCTTGCCTTCCCATGCTTGAAATCGAAGGTCAGGTCGAGGTTCCCGTACTTCATGGCCATGCTGAATTCGGGAGTGGACCCCATGCCTATCGAGAAGTCGAGGAACCTGGAGGAGAAGAGCATTCCACGCACTCCCCTCTTCACACTGTCCCTTGCATCCATGGCAAGGGAAAGCCCGCTGCCATGGGGATCTGATAGAGTATGATGATACGGACTCAGGTCCAGCCTTCCATAGCTTACCGGATCGAATCTCAGATACATAGTTCTCTCCCTGGAGTGGAATGCAAACGAGTCGGTTGAAAAGCCGAACCTACCGGGCTGGATATCCATCCTTGATGCACTTGCAGGAAGCATCAGTGCAAGCATGATTACAATAAGAAATGACCTCATGTATACCTAGTTCAAAAGGTTGGCATTCTGTCTACACCTAGTTGGATTTAAGTGCTATAATTATCATCGTTATTTTTGCAAACATACTTTTTAGGAGTCATTAGAAATGGTAATTCTTACCCTCAATTGCGGCAGCTCATCTGCCAAGTATCAGGTATACGACTGGGACAACAAGGACGTCCTCGCAGTCGGAATCGTCGAAAGAATCGGTCTCGAGTACTCAACAATCGAGCAGAAGACAAGTGGTAAGGAGGAGTACCATGAAAGATTCCTCTCCCCTACACACAAGGAAGCCATCGAACTCGTACTCAAGATGCTTGTCGATGAGAAGTACGGCTGCATCAAGAGCCTCGATGAGATTGGCGCAGTAGGTCACAGGGTTCTCCATGGCGGTGAGGTCTACAAGAAGTCCACACTCATCACAGATGAGGTTGTCGAGGAACTCAAGAAGCTCATTCCACTCGGACCTCTCCATATGCCAGCAAACATCATGGGTATCGAGGCTGCAAGAAAGCTCATGCCTAATATTCCACAGGCTATCGTAATGGATACAGCTTGGCACCAGACAATGCCAGAGGAAGCATTCATGTATGCAGTTCCTTACGAGTGGTATACAAAGTACAATGTAAGAAGATACGGCTTCCACGGAACATCCCACCTCTACTGTGCTAAGAGAGCAGCAGTTCTCCTCGGCAAGGAGAACAAGGATACAAACGTAATCATCCTCCACATCGGCAACGGTGCTTCTGCATGTGCAGTCAAGAACGGTGTATGTATCGATACATCCATGGGTCTCACACCACTCGAGGGCCTCGTAATGGGTTCAAGATCCGGTGATATGGATCCTGCAATCATCCCTTACATCGCAGCAAATACAGGTCTCACAGTCCAGGAGATGGACACAGTCCTCAACAAGAAGTCAGGTCTCGTAGGTCTCTGCGGCATGTCTGACAGAAGAGACGTCCATGCAGCTGCAATGAACGGTGACAAGAAGGCTGAGCTCGGATGCAACATGGAAGGTCACAGGATCAAGAAGTACATCGGTGCCTACGCAGCACTCCTCGGAAGAGTAGATGCAATCGTATTCACAGCAGGTGTCGGCGAGATGGGTGAGCACATCAGAATGCTTTCCTGTGCAGGACTCGAGAACCTCGGCATCAAGCTCGACCTCGAGAAGAACGACCTCTCACACTGCAGGAACTGCGAGACATGCATCTCCACAGACGATTCTCCTGTAAAGATCTTCGTCATCCCAACAGACGAGGAGCTCGTAATGACAGAGGATGCTTTCGCTCTCATGCAGGGTACATACGACATCCACACTAACTTCCATTACACATTCGAGGATCCTAACTACGTAAACAAGGCTCGCGCCAGAGGCCTCGTAGAGAACCTCAAGAAGAAGCCAGAGCTCGAGAGAATCATCGCAGTTCCTCCAAAGAAGAACTGAGCTTGATCAACTGAGCTTACCAATCGGATCGGTAAATTGCCGGTCCGATATTTTTTTCGACCGCTTCCACAACTTTCTGAACTAGGTGGTATGATAGATTACCAGAAAGCACTCAGAGACACATTCCACCTCTCCTTCCTGATGCCACATCAGGAACTTGTCGTCACAAGGATCCTTGAATGCGTTGAGAAGGAGGAAAGGACAGGGAGCATCACCGTACTTCCGACAGGGGCCGGCAAGTCCCTTATATTCATGCTGCCAAGCTTCATCATAGAGGATAGGTACGAGATCCTCGTCTATCCCCTGCTTGCCCTTATGCACGACCAGAAGAGAAGATTCGAGGAAAGCGGAATCAATGCAACGCTGCTTTCCGGCGGAATGAGCAGGGATGAGAAGCATCAGGCATTGTCCGATCTCAGGTCGATGAAGAGCCATATCATAATAACCAATCCCGAGATGCTCACTGTAATGGTTCCAAGGCATCAGCTTGACTTCCTCATCGGCAGGATAGAGCTCATGGTCCTTGACGAGGCACATACGCTCATTGCATGGGGTGAGAGCTTCAGGGAGAAGATGCTTGAGCTTCCGGATATGATCGAATACCTTCAGCCTCACCAGACCTGTCTCTTCACAGCAACGATGAGCTCGGAGATCGAGAGAAAGACAAGGAGACTCTTCTTCAGGGACCGTAAGCCGATAATGCTACGCGTCAGCGCAGATAGGAGCAACATCTACTACAAGGTAATCCATACGATAAACAGGGAGCGCGACCTCGACAGACTACTGCAGAGACCGGAACTCAGGCCTACTCTTGTCTTCTGCAACTACCGCGCTGAAACAGAGGAGATGTACAGGAGATACAAGGACAGTCATGAATGCTACTACTACCATGCAGGACTTGAGAAGGAGGAAAAGAGCAGAATCGAGAATACTTTCCTTCATTCTGAAAACGGAATATTATTTTCCACCAATGCCTATGGCATGGGAGTGAACAAGAATGGGATCCGCTGCGTAATACATCTCCATACTCCCTCCGATGCACTCTCGTATCTGCAGGAAACGGGAAGAGCCGGAAGGGATGGTAAACCAAGTACTGCCATATTGCTTTCCTCTCCACTGGAGCATATGGGACTTGAGGACGTATTCACATGCAGGACATGCATCAGGAATGCACTGCTCAGGAAGCTTGGAGAGGAGATAAGGGAAACAGGATGTACGCTATGCGATGCGTGCATGCACACAGAGGAGAAGGCAGTGGGAGAAAAGACAATCATGAACCTGATCACCTTACTCCCATTCGTATTTACGCGTCAGAGCCTCACAAGGACGCTCAGGATCGTACGTACAGGAGAAACGATGCACTGGACCAGGAAAGAACTTGAAGACGCCCTGGCAGCGTTATTCAGGCAAGGGAAGATCGGGATCAGGAATGGACATCTCTACAGGAAGCGACGAAAGCAGTAAACGGAAGGAAAACACTTTCATTTACCTTGAGGGGTAACGCATACCTAAAGTTGGTGATAATTATCCTCAATTTAAGCATTTACGCTGGTTTTACAATCTTGTCTTATGGTTCTGATGCGAGAAATGGGGAAACAACTTTCTTCGGTATACATATCGACTCTCTATAGCATATAATGCGGATGGAGGCTCCAATGATAGAAGCTGTCGACGAAAGCAACATATACGAAGCTGCATACATCCACTCAGAAAGCTGGAAGGAATCGCATAAGGACATCTGTACACCTAGCTTCATAGAGATCCATACACCGGAAAGACAGGAAGCCTATCTCAGGAAGGAAATGGCAGATCAAAAGGATATCTACATGCTTAGGACCTCCGAGCCTGTAGGAATCGTATCTGTAAAAGAGTCCCTCATAGAAAACCTATATGTGCTTCCTGATGAGCAGAGAAAGGACTATGGTTCAATCCTGCTCGAATATGCAATCTCCAGATGCAGCGCGGATCCTACTCTCTGGATCATCTCCACTAACGACCGTGCGCGAAACTTCTATCTGAAGCACGGTTTCAGGCCTACAGGACGGGAATTGAAGAGAAGCAGCTCGATGACAGAAATCGAGCTGAGCCTAAGACGAGAAGAAACCAGGAAAGACAGCAATCCAGACCATTGAGAGGAAAGCAAGCCTCTGTCGATTACCATCACATCCCATTTACATACGATGCTTCATCGGAGACGGGAAATACTTCAGCAGAAGAGAGAGTGGAGATACATCATATCCAGCCTCCGGCAATGCAGTGAATTTGCCTTTCCAGCCTGTTCGGACACATAAGGAATTGCTTGCCTGCAGTCACGCTTGAGGTTATCATTTAGAATACAGGACAATTGGAGGTAGAATGCTTAACAGATTGCATGAAGTCTATCCAGAACTATATGGAAGACACTATGACCAGAACGACATGGACAGGAGATTCGAAGAGCTCAGACGCGAGGGCGAGAGGCTTTTCGGTGCCAAGGAGGATTTTGCCATCTTCTCAGCTGCAGGACGCACAGAGATTGCAGGCAACCATACAGACCATAACCTAGGCAAGGTAATCGGAGGGACAATCAACCTCGATACAATCGCATACGTACAGAAGAGAGACGACAACAGGGTAATCCTCAATTCGGAAGGCTTCCCGGTTGTAGACATAGATGCAACAGACCTCGAGATCAGGAAGGAAGAGGAGAATACAACACACTCACTCCTGAGAGGCATTGCAAGAGCATTCAAGGACAGGGGACTTGAAGTTGGAGGATGGCAGGCATATTGCACATCCAGGGTACTCAAGGGTTCCGGACTTTCCTCATCTGCAGCAATCGAAGTACTGATTGCAGAGATCTTCAACAACCTCTACAACGACGACAGGCTCGATCCAGTGGAGCTGGCAAAGATCGGACAGTTCGCAGAGAACGTATATTTCGGTAAGCCATCCGGCCTACTCGACCAGATCTGCTGCGCCAACGGCGGAGTCGTAGGAATCGACTTCAAGGACCAGAAGAATCCAGTAGTCACCCCTATCTCAGTCGACTTCGAGGAGAATGGATATGCAATGATCATCACAGATACAAAGGGTGACCACGCAGACCTCACTCCTGAGTATGCAGCAGTTCCTCCTGAGATGAGAGCTGTAGCTGCCTTCTTCGGCAAGCAGAACCTCAGGGAAGTAGAATACGATGATTTCGTAAGGAACATTCCAGCACTCCGTGAGAAGATCGGAAACGACAGGGCAATCACAAGAGCCTACCACTTCTTCAAGGAGAACGAGAGAGTCACCATGATGCTCAGGGAACTCCAGGAGAACAACATCGATACATTCCTGATGCTCGTAGACGATTCCGGCAACTCATCCTACAAGTATCTGCAGAACGTATTCCCAGCAATCGATACAAGGAACCAGGGACTCTCCATTGCACTTGCAATGACAGAGGATGTTCTCCAGGGCGAAGGTGCTCACAGGGTTCACGGCGGCGGATTCGCAGGAACCATCCAGGCATATGTTCCGGAGTACCTCATCGACAGGTACATCGAGAGAATGGAACACCTCTTCGGTGCCGGCTGCTCAACAAGGATTGCAATCAGGCAGAGACCTGTTTCAAGAATCTACTGATTCAATACATAGCCAGAAAGAAAAAAGGAATCCAGATCAGTAAGCCTGACGGATTCCTTTTCATTTCTCTGATAAATACCCGATCCCCATCCGATGTCCTTATCAGTAAACCTCGGTTTCGTCCTTCCCCAGGAACCTGGGAAAGTGATTCGACAAGAAGATATCGAAATCCGCCGAGGCCTGGCCTCAGCGGACTTGATGATCATTTCTTCTTACTGTCGTCATTGCAGTGACATGCTGATGGGCATGAGCCACATCCACAGTCACAGCCCTTTCCATGATTCTTGATCACCTTTCTGAGGGCAAGACCAACAATCAGGACAACTACGGCAAGTACGATTACATTAATCAACTGCTACCACCTTTCCGCGGATCTTATCGCGGATTGCGAATATTACTGCGATGATGACGAGAGCGAGGAAGAACCACTCTACAAGGTGTCCCGATCCTGCGACATCGCCTTCACCGGCTGCTTCCATAACACCATAATCCAAGACAACCTTCTCGACAAGGGATGTACCCCTGAAGATGAGAGAACCGATGAGGTTTGTGAGTGTTCCAAGGACATATGCAACAGCAAGCTGGAAACCGATTGCCATAGCTGTCTTCTTGGAGGAACCAAGCTCTCTCTTCATTGCGCCGATTGCTGCGAAGCAAGGAGCTGCGAAGATTGTGAATACGATGAAGGACATTGCTGTAACCTTGCTGAATGCGATTGGAGCTACAGATCCAATTGCAGCAAATGTTGCAACGATTACTTCCTTGGCTACGAAACCTGTGCAGGCTGCTGCGGAGATTGCCCAGCTGTCACCGAATCCGAGTGGGATGAAGATGTAGCGGAGAACGCCACCGATACCTGCGAGCATGGACTCGTCTACTGCACCATCTACATAGTGGAAAGTCCAGGTGAAGTTCTGGAGGATCCAGATTGCTGTACATGCGAGGAAGATGATGGATCCAGCCTTCCTGATGAATGACTTACCTCTATCCCACATGTGGATTGCAACACCCTTGAGTCTTGGCATCTTGTAGTCAGGGAGTTCCATTACGAATGGAGCTGCCTCGCCTGCGAAGTACTTGGTCCTCTTCAGGAGAAGTCCGAAGATGATTACGCCTGCAATACCGATGAGGTAGATTGTAGGACCTACCCAGCCAGCACCACCGAATACCATTGCGATGAACATTGCAAAGATAGGAAGCTTAGCTCCGCATGGTACGAATGGAGTGAGGATTACAGTCATGTCACGGTCTCTTGTGTTCTCGATTGTACGGGAAGCCATGATTCCAGGGATTGAGCATCCTGTTCCGATGAGCATTGGAATGAAGGACTTGCCGCTCAGTCCGAACTTCCTGAATACACGGTCGAGTACGAATGCGATACGAGCCATGTAGCCACTGTCCTCAAGAAGGGACAGGAAGAAGAACAGGATCATGAGCTGTGGAACGAATGTGAAGATAGCGCCGAGAGAGCCGATCATTCCATCGACTACGAGCGATATCAATATGTCGTTTACACCGATTGCTCCAAGTCCAGCTCCTACGAGTCCACCGATCCATCCGAAGAATGTCTCGACATATCCGATACACCAGTCACCTACTGTTGTGATCGATACATAGTATACGACCCACATGATGCAGAAGAAGATTGGAAGTCCGAGCCACTTGTTTGTGACGAACTTATCGATCTTGTCGGAGACTGTCTCTCCCTGGACCTTCTTCTTCTGGTATGCACCCTTGCAGAGATTTGCGATTGCCTCGTATCTGGCACCAGTTACGATGGATTCGATCTGGTCGTCTTCCTTCTCTTCAATAGCCTTCCTGATGGAATTGGCTGTCTCCAATGCCTCTGGCTTGTACTGAAGACCTTCAAGGTCGTTCTCGAGAAGCCTGAGAGTGTTGAAGCGGGAACCGGAAAGTGGATCGAGCCTTGCAACTTCAGCTTCCAATGCAGAAGGGAATGCGAAGGAGGAAACCCTTGCATCTGTCTTCATTCTCCTGAGAAGCTCATCGATACCGAGCTTTGTTACAGCAGAAACAGGTACTACAGGAATGCCGAGTCTCTTCTCGAGAGCCTTTGCATCTACCTTGTCGCCGTTCTTGTTGATTACGTCCATCATGTTGAGTGCAACGATCATTGGCTTGCCCATGCCCATTGCCTCAGTTGTAAGATAGAGGTTCCTCTCAAGATTTGTTGCGTCTACGATGTTGATGATTACATCTACATCCCCTGTCTCGATGTAGGAGCGGGAGATCTTCTCCTCGAGTGTATAAGGGGAAAGTGAATATACACCAGGAAGGTCGGTAAGGATGGAATCCTTGTCGCCCTTGATCTTTGCGTCCTTCTTCTCAACTGTTACACCTGGCCAGTTACCGACTGTCAGGGATGAACCTGTAAGTTCATTGAACAATGTAGTCTTACCGCAGTTAGGGTTTCCGAGCAATGCATACTTCATACCATCAACCCTCCTTGACTACAATGTTTTCAGCTTCAGCACGTCTGAGAGATACATTGTATCCCCTGAGTGCGAACTCGATTGGGTCACCGAGAGGTGCAAGCTTTACACACTTGACCTTAACGCCCTTTGTGAAACCCATGTCCATGATACGACGGCTAAGCGCCCCATCTGCCGTGTTCTTGACGATGATGCACTCATCGCCCATCTTTACCTCACTAAGCTTCATATAAAACCTCTTTAGTCTTCTATTTCCCCGTTCTCATTCAGAAACCCTGATACGTCTTGAAAGGCTGCTGTCTAAAGCTACCCGAGTGCCTTTCACTGACAATATCTGGGATCCATTGGCCTGGGACATCACCTTTATCCTTTCCCCGATGGTAATTCCCATGGCCATCAAACGTTTCTTCACATCATCACTACCCGATATGCTTACCACCTCGTACTCAGTACCAGAGGAAGCCAATAACAATGGCATCACGTTCGCTCCTTAGATATAGTAATCAAAAATCCTTGTTAGTCTTATCTAACTGTGAATGCAAATATACCACTCCAAAACACAATTTGCAATAATCCTGACGTATCATTTTCTGCAATATTGCATAAAATGTTACGCATGTATAGGATTGAGGCTATTTTTGACATTAAGGGACATCATCCTAGTTTGCCTTGACTTACTTTCAATATCCCATATTCCATTTAAATTTCATATATGTAGATATCTTCCTATTTTCTTTCACTAGTGATATATATGGTAGCTGTGGAAAAATCATTGAATAAACAAGTCAACTCTATTACAGAAGGCGTCATCTGGAAGCAGATTCTCATATTCTTCTTCCCGATCCTTTTCGGTACATTCTTTCAGCAGCTCTACAATACTGCCGATGCCATCATCGTAGGTCAGTATCTCGGCAAGGCTGCACTTGCTGCTGTCGGAGGTGGAACCGGCACGGCAATCAGCCTACTCATCGGATTCTTCGTTGGAGTATCCTCTGGTTCTGCTGTAGTCATATCGCAGTATTACGGTGCTGATGACTACAGGAAGACAACGGATGCAATCAACACCTCGATCCTTCTTGCCATTGCTGCAGGTGCAGTCATCACCGTACTCGGTCTCATATTCACAAGACCGATACTTGAGCTCATAGGAACACCTGACGAGATCATGCCTCTTGCAATCACCTACATGAGGATCTTCTTTGCAGGCTCCATCTTCAACACTGTCTACAACATGGGATCCGGCATCATGAGAGCGTATGGAGACAGCAAGAACCCACTCTACTTCCTGATCGTAGGATGCATCGTCAACATCATACTCGACTTCGTCTTCGTAGGAATGATGGGAATGAATGTAGAGGGAGCGGCTCTCGCAACAATCATCTCACAGGCTGTTGCAATGACACTCACCCTCATATCGATGAGAAAGAAGAAGGAATGTCCATTCAACTTCAGGAAGATGCATTTCAATGGCAAGCTCCTCAAGAAGATGATGGGAATCGGACTTCCTACCGGCTTCCAGTCAATCCTCTACACAATCTCAAACCTCATCATACAGGCCCATATCAATGGATTCGGCACCGATGCAGCTGCCGCTACTGCAGCATTCAGCAAGCTCGACTCCTTCTACTGGATGGGAATCAACGCATTCGGCATCGCAGCCACCACCTTCGTAGGACAGAACTATGGAGCTGGAAAGTATACCAGGGTAAGAAAGGGAATAAGGGACAGCATCATCATGTCGGTGATCATGACACTCCTGATGGAAGCTGGATTCCTTGCATTCGGTGAATACGCACTCATGATGTTCACAAACGATGAGGTTGTTCTCGACATTGGAGTGAAGATCATGCTTCTCGTAACCCCATTCTGGATAACCTATCTTCCGATCGAGATACTTTCCGGATCGCTGAGAGGATGTGGAAAGACCATGATTCCAACCATCATCGTTGTCGTCGGAATCTGTGTAATAAGACTGATATGGCTTGCAGTGGTACCAGCACTTTCCAACACACTCGGTGCAGTATTCTTCTGCTACCCTGTCTCCTGGATCCTCTCATCCATCGCCATGATAATCTACACATTCACACAGCGGAAGAACCTGACTGAACCTTCCCTCTGATATAGAGACATATACCTTATATACGGGACTCGTCGGACAACATATGTTCGGCGAGTTCTTCATTTTCTGACTCCGAGTGGAAACAGAGAGAAATCATGGCTTTTCATCCATGCACGCATGGAGTATGCATAAAAATGCAGGATATTTCATAATTTTCCATTATTCTGCAAAATACCTAAATCAATTAACTTTATTTTACGGAATACTGCAATCCACACCCTTCACAAACAGGAAATCAGTAGTACAATTCAGGTATGAAGAAATCCTATGCTATCATCACAGCCCTCTTAGGCGCAGCTCTATGTCTTTCAGGTATCATCACCCTGGTCATCATCGGACAGGCCGACAGCTTCAACATCCTATGCCAGAAAGCTGTACAGGCACTGATCGCAATCTCACTTGGAGGCCTCATCGCACTCTTCGGTTTCGGCTGGGGACTGGAAGCATCCAATAGATAGGACCACGGAAGAAACTGCATCCCCCTCCTCTTCAGGGAAACCTTACGCCAACCTCTTATCCAGGGGTTGGTTCTCTTACGAATCAAGGCAGTAAAAAGCTCCAGGCTGTCTAGCCTGGAGCTGAAGGAATGCAACCATTGAGATCAGATGAAGAGCTCTTCGTATTCCTTGCCGATGCTCATGCAGGAGCTTGGCTTTGTGATCATATTGTAGAGCTGCCTTGGAATTGGAAGCTTCCTACCGATCAGAGGCTCGACGACGGAGTCGAACTTAGCAGGATGAGCTGTAGATACTACGATTGTAGGCTCGTCAGCGAAGTATGTCCTTCTTACATACTCACCGCATGCAGTATGTGGACATACTACATAGCCTTGCTCCTCATATACTTCCCTGATTGTCTTCCTGATCGTCTCATCATCGACCGACCAGGAAGAGACATTTGCCTTGAACTCATCATATGTAGTGTAGAGGTCGAAGAGACGCTCCATATTCGAAGGTGCTCCAACATCCATTGCATTGGCAAGTGTCTGCACCGATGCTCTTGGCTGGTAATCACCGCTATCGAGATAATCAGGGATTGTCCTGTTTGCATTCACTGCAAGTACGATCCTCTCGATTGGGCATCCCATCTCCTTTGCCCAGTAGGCACCTGTAGAGTTTCCGACGTTTCCTGAAGGAACTATGATGATTGGCTTCCTACCATACTTCGCCTCATAGAGATGACTTGCAAATACATAGTATGCTGCCTGTGGAAGAAGTCTTCCAAGGTTGATGGAGTTTGCTGATGTAAGCCCTGTAAGGCTACTATCCATGAATGCATCCTTCACCATCTTCTGGCAGTCGTCGAATGAGCCGTCAACCTCGTATGCCTCGATGTTTCCATCAAAGCATGTAAGCTGACGTCTCTGTCTTTCAGCAACCCTTCCTTTAGGGAAAAGTACCTTTACGTTGATGTGCTTCCTGTTGTAGAAAGCTGAAGCTACAGCAGATCCGGTATCTCCGGATGTAGCGACGAGGATGGTCACCTCCTCGCCCCTTCTCTCGAGAGCCTTCTCCAGGAAGAATGCAAGGAATCTTGCACCGAAGTCCTTGAATGCAGATGTAGGACCATAGAAGAGTTCGAGTGTGTCCTTGCCGTCATTTGCATGAAGTGAGATCGGGAAATCGAAAGCGCTCTCGCAGATCTCGAGAAGGTCATCCTCTGACTCATCACCTTCGAAGTAAGGCTTCAGTGCAGTGTATGCTGCATATGCATAGCCCCTTGAAAGTGTGAAATCCTCGCTGAGGGAGGGAATCTCTACTGGAACGAAGAGTCCTCCGTCCGGAGCAAGTCCCTTCAGGATTGCCTCTGTTGCTGTATACCTACGACCTTCACGGTCTCTTGTCGATACGAAATACATATATATACCCCCTTTAGAGTCTGATTCAGATTCTGGATCCGAGATACTGTCCAAGTCTCAGGATGTCGGAGAATACTCCGGCAGCTGTAACTTCCGGTCCAGCACCAGGTCCCTTGATTACAAGCGGCTGCCTGAAATAGCGCTTGGTTGTGAATGCAATTACATTGTCCGTTCCGTTTGCCTGTGCAAATGGATGGTCCATATCGCAGAGCTCAAGGTCTACCGAGCACTTTCCACCATCAACCTTGCCTACATACCTCAGGCACTTTCCTTCGCTCCTTGCCCTGTTGAGAAGGGAGAGCATATCATCATCCATCTCGGAAAGCCTATCGAGGAACTCATCCTTTGAAAGTGTCTTCAGGTTCTCCGGTACGAGAGAGCGTATCTCTATATCAGATACCTCCACATCGTATCCTATCTCGCGGGCTAGGATTACAGTCTTCCTTGCAACGTCCATACCGGAAAGGTCGTCCCTAGGATCCGGCTCCGTATATCCCATATCCTTTGCGTTCTTCACGAGCTGAGAAAATGGCATCGATCCATCGTAGTTGCTGAATAGCCATGCAAGGGTTCCTGAAACCATTCCCTCTACCTTGAGGATGGTGTCTCCTGTTTCCCTGAGGTCCTTCAGTGTGCATACAATTGGAAGACCTGCTCCTACTGTCGTCTCATAGAGGAACTTGTTGCCTGTCACATAGGATGCATTCATGAGTTCCCTGTAGTATGAATAGCTTGAGGAGAGTGACTTCTTGTTCGGTGTTATGACATGGAAGCCCTTCTCGATGAACTCGAGATACCTGTCTGCAATCTGCTGGCTTGATGTACAGTCGACGATTGCCTTATGTGGATAGTAGCTTGCACTGATGTGGCTGAGGAAGATCTCATCGTTGTAGGCAACAGCGAACTTCTCGAACTGCTCCCTCCATGTGGAAAGGTCTACTCCATCCTCACTTAGAAGCATCTTCTTCGATGTTGCGATTCCACGGATGCGGATATCGAGATCGAAATCCCTCTTGAGTCTCTCGCTTTCCTCGGCAATCTGGTCAAGAAGCGTTCCTCCGATGTTTCCAGGACCTATAAGTCCAACGGACAAGGTCTGGTCGGAAAGGAAGAATACGCTATGAAGAGCCCTGAGTGCCTTGGTGGAATCCTCCTCGCGGATTACTGCTGAGATGTTCCTCTCTCCAGATCCCTGTGCAATGGCCATTACGTTTACCCTAGCCCTGGCAAGAGCTGAGAAGAACTTGCCGGATACTCCGATTGCTCCTGCCATGTCGTCACCGACAGCTGCAAGGATGGCGCAGTCTGCAAGGGTCTCGATCTTCTCGATCATCTTCGAGCCAAGCTCTACAGCGAACTCGCTCCTGATGATCTTCTCAGCCTGGACGGACTTGTCCTTTGGAAGAGCGATGGAGATCGAGTACTCACTCGATGCCTGGGAGATGAAGATTACGGAGATTCCCTCTGAGCGGAGAGATGAGAAGAGTCTGGAGCTGACGCCAGGAACTCCTGCCATACCACCACCTTCGATTGTGATGAGAGAAACATTCCTTACGGTGCTGAAAGCCTTGACTCCTCCCTTGAACTCTCTACCGCTCTCTGATGTAACCAGTGTTCCCTCGCTGTCTGGATCCTTCCAGTACCTCAGCCTGATTGGAAGCTTCCTTCCCATTGCAGGGATGAATGCATGAGGATGCACGATAGGTGCTCCGAAGAAGGAGAGCTCAGTTGCCTCACTGTAGCTCATCCTTGCAATCACTTCCGCACCCGGTACATCGCGGATCGATGCTGTGTAGAGAAGGGATCTCATGTTCCAGAATGTAAGTGGAGCCGAGAGATTGGAAGCGATCAGGGCTGCTGTATATTCGCTTTCCCCTTCAGTCCTCACCCTGCCGGATGCATCGTGCATGATCTCTGTAGGTATTACCAGGTCTCCATATACAAAAACAGCTTTCTTCGAGAACGAAGTGCGGGCTAAGGCCTCATCCACAGAGATGGCCTCACTCTCGATTCCGTTGCTGAGAAAGCTTTCAGATAATATCATTGACAGGAACTGGCTTGTCTTGGAGAGAAGGAAGCGTCTTGCACTGTCGCTTGCCTGACTTAGGAGCGAAACAGCCCTCAGTACATCCTCCACCTCATTGAAGCCCTGGTTGATTGCGTCGATAACCTCACGGTTTGCATTTCCGATTGCATTTTCACTGAGCTCGATCCAGCAGGACCTGCTCTTTTCCAGGAGTGCCCATATCTTCTCGTCCCTGAGTTCTGCCCTGTCGAGCATCGAGACTAGATTCAGTTCTGCCGAACTTACCGGAGAGAGTACGTATATCTGGCTCCTCTCCTTTTCCGCTGCGTGCACCTTGAGAAGTTTCTCTATTTCCCTTCTCGTAGAGAGCGCAGCACCTTCTATGGCGTGTACCCTATACATAGTGATTCCCCCTTCTGCTGAAAATCGTTTTCTATTATATACGAAAAAAGCTCCCGTATGGGAGCTCTTTTCTGCATTTGCTGGAAAAGCTTAGATTACCTTCTGAACCTTACCGCTTCTGAGGCAGCGAGTGCAAACCTTGATTGTTCTTGGAGTTCCGTCAATCATTGCCTTGACAGAAACAAGGTTTGGTCTGAAAACTCTCTTCTTGGTAACGCCGATGTGCTGACCGACACCACCAGCCTTCTTTGCCTGACCCTTGCGAGGTACGATAGATCCAGCGACCGTGCCCTTTCCACAAATATCACATCTTCTAGCCATGATTATTTCCACCTTATAATGTAATCAGATCTCATTGTTTGACGCTGAATCGAGGCGTCAACGAATAGACTATACAAAAAGATGGACTCTTTGTAAATACCTACCCGACATTTTAGTTCTGTTTTTGTTCCTTTTCATCTCCAACTCCTGTCTGTATGTGGATTTATCAGAACGCCATAGCCTTGAAGTCCACCGGAAGGCACACTTCCATTAACGGACTTAACATATCACGTAGGCTATACTCCAGGCATAGGTATACCAAATGCCCGAGAGCACACTATAATATAGGGCATGAAACTCCTGATACTCACACTCGAAGAAAAGGAAACGATCCAGCTGAGAAAAGACGACACCCTCCACTACAGGACCTATGGAGATGCCTCGATATACATGCTTCCTCCATGCATAGTCCTTGGAGAGGATGGCGACTACGACCAGAAGGTGGAGATCCCGAAGCACTTCACACTGCTTAGGGGAACCATCAGGGCAAACAGGTTCTGCTCCTACATCCCGTTGGAGGAAATGGATGAGATCCACAGGATCCAGGAGGAACTGAAGCTCCAGAGAATGGATACAGGTCTCTTCACATCCCTTGACGATGGATGCAGCATCTACTCGACCAGCCTGGAGACCATCAGGATAAAGAACCTTGAGCTGGTAGAACTAGGAGACAACACCTCCAGGACAGTAAGACGCAGGCCACTGAAGAGGTATTGAGACAAAAAAAATGCTCAGTCGTGAAACTGAGCTCTACACCTCATTGGATTCGAACCAATTACCTGCTGCTTAGAAGGCAGCTGCTCTATCCAGATGAGCTAGAGGTGCATCATACCTTTTCGGTACTTCTAGAAAATAGCATGAATGAAGAATATGGTCAATACGTTTTCCCATATGCTTTCCCTGCCATCTGCCGTAACCGGCAAATAAAAAGCTCAGCGATCAAGCTGAGCTATACACCTCATTGGATTCGAACCAATTACCTGCTGCTTAGAAGGCAGCTGCTCTATCCAGATGAGCTAGAGGTGCATCGTACCATTTCGGCACTCAATGAACTTACCACGAATAGAGAATATGGTCAACACCAACGAAGAAGATTTTTCAGATTATTGGAATTGTTTTCCATTTTACATCAGTTCATATATTCCAGTGCCATATTCAGGGCTTGTAATGGTATATCTGTACTGATTTTCAGTCTGGAAGGATGCATATGTATAGCCAAGAGCTATGTAGCCTGAGAAGTTGACGCCACTCTTCTGACCGATCGGAGTGAAGATTGTCTGCTGGAAGTCATATACAGGCTTACCGCTCATATCGTCATCCACCTTCTGTTCCACATACTGGTCTGCACCATCCCCCTTGTCGATCTCCCCTTCATCCTTACCTAGGAAGGTTGTAACCCCGAGCCTGAAGAGTGGTCTTGTCACGAACGCACCTATCCTCATGGTCATGTGCTCATGAAGTGCAACCCTGTATCCGAAATCGATGTCCAGCGATACATTGTTGTCCAGCTTCAGCGTCTCGCCATCCCTGTTGCTTGTATTGCTTCGTATCTGGTTGAGAGTGATTCCAAGCCCCATGTACCAGGAGAGGTCCGGAGATACGAACTTCCTGAAGGATGGTCCTATGGATGCAAGGACCTGGAATGTAGTGAACCTCGGAACATCGGGAATCTCCTCCTGCAGGACGTTGTTGCCGCTGCCGCTTGTTATGCTTCCATCGTTTGCACCGCCGGAAGGTCCCGGAGATGGAGGCGGAGCCGTCTGAGGCTTGTCATCTCCGGCAAATAGCGTCTGGAAGGTGGCAAATGGAACCTGGAAACCAAGACGGAGGTACAAGCCGGATGTCATGTCTCCAAGATATCCATACCCTGTATAGTCAAGTCCGAACTTGTCGGACTGGAATGCAAAGAGGGAATCGGAAGTGCCGGTGGAATCATACGAGAAGTCATACCCACTGAATATTCCAGCAGATAGCCCAAGGGTGAACATAGCCATGACAACAGCAAGTACGCTCAATCTCCTCTTCATATTATCCATGATACCACATGCCCCCGGAATCAACAAAATCGCGGCGCCTCCATTCGTGTAATATAACAAAGAGAGCCAGTTAAAATTACACCCTAGCCGCAAATACATGTAAAAAAACATCTTTTCGATGCAAAAGCACAACAAAAAAGCCCGATATCAACCGGACTTTCTTTACGTTATAGTGTTTTTAAGGTATGTTCTTAGTCGGAACGAAAGGACTCGAACCTTCGATATCCTGCTCCCAAAGCAGGCGCCATAGCCACTAGGCGACGTTCCGAACATGAGAGAGATTACAATATTATGAGATATACGTCAAGACAAAAAGAGAAAATCGAGAAATTATTTTCCATCTATCCCGAAGACATAGAGTTCATTCCACAGGACGACCCATTCAAGTTCCTGGTGACTGTGATACTCTCCGCTTCCAGCACAGACATCAAGGCCTGCAAGGGAGCGGACGAGCTTTTTGAGATAGCGCCGACACCTGCAGGGATTGCTTCCATGGAAGTTGCAGAGATCGAGAGGATCATCCACTTCGTCGGTCTTGGATGGGGAAAGGCAAAGTCGATCAAGGCACTTTCGGAGGTCGCTGCAAGGTCGGGCATCCCAGAGACTCTCGAGGAGCTTACAGCGATTCCCGGCATCGGGGAGAAGACGGCGAACTGCTACCTAGTGAACATACTCGGCAAGCCTGGCGTAATCGTCGATACACACTTTGCACGCACTGCATCGAGACTGGGACTTGTGAAGGCGACCGAAAGGAATGCCATATATAAGGAGATAAAGGCGGACTTCCCTCCTGAGATATGGTCACGTCTTTCCATGACGGTGAATCTGCACGGAAGAACATATTGCACAGCCAGAACTCCAAAATGTTCAGATTGCCCGCTCAATTCCCTCTGTCCCTATGGCAGAAAAGCCTCAGTTGTGGAATAATGATGGCATGAAAGACATAGAGTTGCTTGATGAATTCAAGACTGCAAAGCCATGGCTGGATAGGAAGACCATTGTCTTCCTCAGTGATTTCGGAACTGTAGACGGTGCAGTAAGCGCCATGCACGGAGTTGCTGACCAGGTCGAAAGATCACTCAAACTTGAGGATCTCACCCACGAAATTCCACAGTTCAACATCTGGGAAGCATCCTATCGCCTACTCCAGGCAATGACCTACTGGGCAAAGGGAACAGTATTCGTATGTGTTGTCGACCCAGGGGTTGGATCCGAGAGGAAGTCGGTTGCAGTCCTCACAAGGAGCGGACACATCGTAGTGACTCCGGACAATGGAACCCTGACACACATAGCAAGGGAAATCGGGATACTCGAGAGAAGGGAGATCTCCGAAGCTGTCAACAGGCTTGCAGACAGCCAGCGCAGCTATACATTCCATGGCCGTGATGTCTATGCCTACACAGGTGCAAGGCTTGCATCGGGAATCATCGATTTCGACGAGATTGGACCTAAGCTGCCACTTGAGCCTGTCATGCTCAGCGTAGAGGAGGCAAGAATCGAAGGCGACTCCATCATCGGAGCAATCGACATCCTCGACACAAGATACGGTTCCCTCTGGACAAACATCCCTGATACACTCCTGGACAAGGTCGGAGCCAGACATGGAGATACATTCCATGTAGACATCACCTATGAGGGAAGGACAGTCTACGGATATGACATGCTGTATGCAAAGAGCTTCAACGATGTAAGGATGGGTGATGCCCTGATCTACATCAACAGCCTCCTCAATGTAGGTATCGCACTGAATCAGGGATCCTTCAGCGAAGTATATCGCATCGGAACCGGTGAAGGTTGGAAGATCAGGCTTCGCAGGAAGAACTGAAGATAGAGAATCAAAGGGAAACAAGATTTCCAGAAGGATAAGGTTATGGGAAAGAAAAATTCCGTCAACTACGTGAAGATGGTCGTAATCATTGCCATCGGCGCAGCACTCTATGGACTTGGAGGCCTCATCGGCATTCCAATCTTCGCAAACACAACACTCAAGCCAGCAATGGCAATCCTCGCTATGTTTGCAGCAATCTGGGGACCGGTTGTAGGTTTCCTCGTAGGATTCCTCGGACACATGCTTACCGATACATTCGCAGGTTGGGGAGTATGGGTAACATGGGCACTCGGATCCGGACTTGTCGGTCTCATGATCGGTTTCTTCGGAAAGTTCACAAACCACAGGCTCCAGGAAGGTTCCTTTGGTGGTAAGGATATCGGTATCCTCATCGCAGTATCCTTCGTTGCAAACTTCGTAGGCTATCTCGTAAGTGCACTCCTCGACTGCGCACTCTACTCAGAGCCAGCAAACAAGGTATTCATGCAGCAGCTCCTCACAAGCATTCCTAACACAATCATGATTGCTACAATCGGAGTTCTTCTCATTGTCCTCTATGCTAAGAAGATCGCTTCCAGCAAGAACCTCAAGATGGAAGACTGAGCATGATAGAATTCAGCGATTTCTCATTCCGCTATTCCTCACAGGAAAAGCCGACATTGAAGCATATCGATCTCCGCATTGAAGACGGGGAGAAGGTCCTCATAATCGGACCTTCCGGAAGTGGCAAATCCACAATGGGAAATGCCCTTAACGGCCTTATACCTCACTCGGTCGAAGGCAAGATTGAGGGATCGCTGAAAGTCTCGGGAATCGAGACGAAAGACAGCGACATATTCACACTCTCAAGCAAGGTAGGCTCCGTACTCCAGGATACAGACGGTCAGTTCGTTGGCCTATCAGTTGCCGAAGATATTGCATTCAGCCTGGAAAACCAGGAGATGGAGCAGCAGAGGATGAAGAAGATCGTCCTCGATATGGCAACCATCGTAGAGATGCAGGATTTCCTCAAGGCAAGCCCAGAGCGCCTGTCCGGTGGCCAGAAGCAGAGAGTATCCATAGCAGGAGTCATGGTAGACGATGTCGATATCCTTCTTTTCGATGAACCGCTTGCAAATCTCGACCCGGCAACGGGAGAGATGGCAATCCGCCTGATCGACAGGCTCCACAGGGAGACCGGAAAGACTGTAATCATCATCGAGCATAGGCTCGAGGATGTACTCATCTGTCCAGTGGACAGGATCGTACTTGTCGAGGAAGGAGAGGTAAGACTCAATACGACTTCCGAGGAGATCCTAAGGACCGATGAGCTTGTAAGAGCCGGCATCAGGGAGCCTCTCTACATTTCAGCACTGAAGCAGGCTGGAGTGGATTTCAGGGATACGGATGCTCCGATATCGGACATCGAGACCTTCGACCCTACCCCGTACAGGGAGAATATCCTTTCCTTCATCGAGACACACCGAAACGAGAGAAAGGCAGTGGACACACCGGAGATCCTTGCATTCGATGACGTGACATTCTCATACAATGGCGAGAAGGATGTCCTTAAGCATGTATCCTTTGCAATCCACGAAGGCGAGATGTGCTCGATTCTCGGCAAGAACGGCGCAGGCAAGTCCACCATGGCACAGATCATGATGGGAATCTACAGGCCTGACAGCGGCAACGTAAGGATCAACGGAGAGATTGCAAACGAGGATACGATATCCGCACGCTCAAGGACCATCGGCTATGTAATGCAGAATCCAAACCACATGATCTCCAATGCAATGATCTACGACGAGGTTGCATTCTCTCTCAGGAAGAAGGGAATGCCGGAAGAAGAGATCAAGGAGAAGGTGATGTCCGTTCTCGAGCTCTGCGGCCTGAGAAGGATGTGGAAGTGGCCTATCTCAGCACTTTCCTATGGTCAGAAGAAGAGAATCACCATTGCATCCATTCTCGTAACAGATCCGAAGATCCTCATCCTCGACGAGCCGACAGCAGGTCAGGACTACAGGCACTACACAGCACTAATGAAGTTCCTGAAGGACGTAAACAGGCGTCTCGGTGTTACAATCCTCTTCGTAACCCATGATATGCACCTAGCACTCGAGTACACAGACCGTGCAATCGTAATGACTGATGGAGAGCTTCTCAGGGACGACGCCATCGAGAAGGTATTCTCAGACAGGGAGCTCATCAGGAAGGCAAACCTTAAGGAGACATCGATCTTCACCATTGCCGAGAAGCTTGATCTCAGCCAGGAGCAGAAGGAAGCCTTCGCATCCACCTTCATGAACAGGGAGGACGATGAGAAGGAAGATATCGACGAGCTTTCAGAGAAGATCTCAGCAAGGTCCGAAATCCACGAGGACGTGAAGAAGTCTACCCGCAAGAGGAAGAGACGTGAGGAGAAGGAGCAGAAGAAGTTCGGTTTCGGACTCAGCTATATAGATATAGACTCACCTATCCACAGGCTTTCGGGAGTTACGAAGTTCTGGGTATTCATAGTGTTCATACTCTTTGCACTCACTACATTCGACATAAGATTCCTGCTTGGAGGACTTCTGTTCAGCCTCATTGCCATGAAGCTCTCGAACATACCGTTCAGGAGATTCCTGCCTTTGATGCTAACGATGCTCGGTGTCGTCACGATAAATGCAGCATTCATATTCCTGTTCTCACCGGACCAGGGAACTGAATACATAGGTTCAAGCACGATCCTCCTTGGATCGCTTGATCATAGGTACCATCTGACTCTCGAGATGCTGATGTACCTAATTGCAGTTGCACTGAAGTACTTCACGATCTTCCCTGTAGCACTGCTGTTTGTATTCACAACCCATCCATCGGAGTTTGCATCGAGCCTGAACAGGATAAGGATATCGTCCCGCATAAGCTACGCAGTATCCCTCACCCTCAGATACATTCCTGAGCTTACGGAGGATTACCAGCATATCCTTCATGCACAGATGGCACGCGGTGTGGACATATCGAAGAGCGTAAGGCTTACAGAGCGTATCAAGAATGTCTCGAAGATCCTTGGACCTCTTGTACTCTCCTCGATCGACAAGGTCGATGTAATAACAAATGCGATGGTTCTCAGGGGATTCGGTAAGACGAAGAGGAGAACCTGGTACATGAAGCAGAAGATGAAGAAGTCGGACTACTTCGTAATAGTCTTCGTAACGATGCTCATCATCGCAAGCCTCGTATCGAGATTCGCATTCGGCACGATGTTCTACTATCCATTCTAAGTCATACAGCAGCTTTCGGGCTGCTGTTCTTCATCCAGGACCAAATTGCTGATGCAGGCATTCATAATGACTGCTCATTGATGCCTGATGGGAATAATCAATCGTCACCTGAAGAAGAACGAGCAGCTTCCGTAATGAAAGCTGCTCGAACCTCCTTGAGAATATATGAACTATCTTTCCCCTTTACTGAAGTCTATTCCATCTTCATAGGCAATCTTATCGAAGCCCGACATCATGACAGATGGCTCCCTACCGGATATCCTGAACAGGTGTCGAATCAATGCATAACCCAATCCCATGTATGCAAGAACAGAAACCGAAATCATCAGAATCGCTGTCATATCGCCTCCTTCTACGGACAGGTCCGTATCGTTTCATGGCATCATGATAGACGTAAAATCGAGCTCAGAGAAGCGAAATCAGCCTTTTGGCGCTCAAAATACATCTACCTCAAAACGGTATTAACAATCCCCTGAACCGCATTAAGAGGACATTAGGAAAGGTGGGCAGATTGCTCTGTCCACCCAGAAAAAGCAGGAAGATGTCTCCTACTGGATCTTCCAGCTGGTTGCCAACCTCCTCGAATCGACGAACCTCCTGTAGATTCCATCCTCTGCCATGAGGCTTTCATGGTTTCCCTTCTGGACTATCTTCCCATTGTCCACTACAAGGATCTGGTCTGCAGACGATACAGTCTTCAGACGGTGGGCTATCATGATGATTGTCTTGTCCCTGGTAAGCTCTGAAATGGCTTCCATAAGCTCCTTCTCGTTCTCAGGGTCCACATTCGCAGTCGCTTCATCGAGGATGATAACCGGAGAGTCCTTCATGATTGCGCGGGCAATGGAAAGTCTCTGTCTCTCTCCTCCGGAGAGCGTTCCACCATCCTCCCCTATCACTGTATCGTATCCATTTGGAAGCTTCATGATGAACTCATGGCAGCGAGCCTTCCTGGCAGCTTCGATGACCTTCTCCATCGGAGCTTCAGGCTCACCGAAGCGGATGTTGTTGGCAATGGTATCCCTGAAGAGATATACGTTCTGGAATACGAACGAGAAGTTCTTCATCAGCGAATCCATGCTGTAATCCCTGATGTCCCTGCCGCCAAGCGTCACCCTTCCATCCATCGGATCCCAGAAACGGGACAGAAGATGACAGAGCGTTGTCTTTCCACCGCCCGATGGACCTACGATTGCTGTTGTAGTCATCTCCGGAATGTGTACATCCACATTGTCTATGATGACGCGCTCATCGTAGGCAAATGTTATGCCTTCAGCATCAATGTCATGAGTCTCCGGAGCTATGTCCTCGCCATCGATATCCATGGCAGGGACATTCAGTATGGCCTCGGCCTTGTCTATGCAGAGATTGACGATTCTCATCAAGGCTGAGAAGTTGCCGGCCATCTCAAGGCTCTCGAGGATCATGAACGAGCATACGATCATCATGATGGCATTGAGCAGCGTCATAGATCCATTGCAGAAGAAGTAGACGGAAGACAAGGCAATGACGACTCCTATGACCTTTGCTATATATGCCTGGAGAAGCATGTATGGAATCAGCTTGGTCTCAAGATCCTGGTTTGCCCTTACATTGGCATCCACAGCGGCCTCGAGCTTCCTTGCATACTTTCCGGAAAGGTGGTATGCCTTCACTTCCGCTATTCCCTTGATGTACTCAATAACCCTTTCGACAAGCTCTGCATCTGACTCGGTCTTGATGATGGATTCCTCCTCTGCCTTCCTCTGGAGAAGTGAATTTGCAAGTGAGAACAGAAGAAGCCCTATGAACACCATCAGTCCAATGCGCCAATCGAAGAGGAATACCATGATGGCGATGACCAAGGTAGTGAGTACTCCCTCGGAGACTATGAGAACCACTCGTGTTCCTACATCCGAGAGATTCTCCATGGTATTTGTAGTAGTGCTTGCAATCCTGCCGAGGGAGTTCTCGTTGAAGTATCCCATAGGCATATATCTCATATGCTCGGCTATCTGGATACGCTTCATTGCAGCCTCATCATATCCAGCCTCCGTCTGGAGGATTGTGGAGAAGTACTTGATCGTAGAAGTGCCGATCACCGAAAGGAGCATCAGCCCAAGAGATCCCCAGACCACACTGCTGTCCAATGTACCGTCCAGGATATTCATGAGGACATAACCAATTGCAGGTATCTTCATTGCAGAGAACAGGGAGGAGAACACTCCCAGGAATATGGACTTATGGAACTTCCTCCTGTTTCCTTCAGAACAGAAGGCAAAGAACTTCATTATCACATCAAACATTTTCAGCACCTCCTTCCTCAAGTCCATCCTTGATGCTTATGTGGCTGTTCCAGAGATTCCTGTACAGTGAGGACTTCTCCAGAAGCTCCTCATGTCTGCCATGGGATTCGATCTGTCCATCATCGACAACCCAGATCTCATCCACATCGGTAATTGTCGAAAGCCTATGGGCAATGACGATCAATGTCTTTCCCTTCACAAGCCTTCCAACGGACTGCTGTATGAGTGCCTCGTTCTCAGGGTCCGTATATGCAGTTGCCTCATCGAGGATTATTATCGGGGCATCCTTCAGCATGGCACGAGCTATCGTGATCCTCTGCTTCTCGCCTCCCGAGAGGTGCGAACCACTGGAGCCGACCATCGTATCGAAGCCGTCTTCAAGGCTCATTATGAAATCATAGCAGCCGGATTTCCTTGCAGCTTCCTCCACTTCCTGGTCCGTTGCATCAAGGCGTCCCATCCTGATGTTCTCCCTTACCGTATCGTCGAAGAGGAATCCATCCTGGGATACATATGCAAAGAGGCTTTCACATGTCTCCATGCTCATGTCCCTGAGATCCACTCCACCTATCCGGA
>SAMEA104404106__coassemble_781_pt1 | contig 29152 bp, 26 predicted proteins | sample SAMEA104404106__metabat2_high_PE_006 | metagenome-assembled genome bin SAMEA104404106 (sample SAMEA104404106) | Balaenoptera acutorostrata
GATGGGCCCAGTCGGGTTTGAACCGACGACCCAAGGATTATGAGTCCTTTGCTCTAACCGCTGAGCTATAGGCCCAAAAATGATAGTAACATATTTGCACAATAGTTTGCAACATAAAGGATATTCGATTATGAGAAAGACCATTGCAACCATTCTTGTTGTACTCGTAGCAGTGATGACTGTTGCTGCAGTTCCTGTAAGATTCATCTTTGCTGACCTCAATCAGCATACTGAGCTTCTTGCTGGATTTCTTCCAACCTATACCCTCGTAGGTGCAGGTTTCGATTTCTCCGGTGACAGTGAGAACACTTCAGAGCTTCAGACTCTTGTAGGTGGTGGCTTTACCCAGAGGCGTCTATGGCAGGATCCAGAGACTGGATATGTAGATCCTACCATCAACGATGGTATGGGTATTACATATGATGTCATCCAGGGGGACCTGATGCTCAGATACGTCCAGGGAATGTTTGATGACAAGCTTACATTCCGCTTCGGCCTTGAAGGCAAGTTCGAGAGGAACCAGGATTCCTTCAAGGTTCCAGAGAAGAACGACACTCTCGACAACTTCCTGAAGGTAACAGACGGAGTCTACAATGGAGATATCTATCCAGACCTTACAGGAAACAGGATGAGCTTAGGTGCAATCCTCAACCTCAGGATCAAGTACGATCTCATGGAGGATACATTAGTAACATCCGATGGATTCGAGACATATCTCGACCTTCGCTATGCACCGGGCTTCATGAACAGCTTCGATGGATTCGGCAGGGCTGACTTCTATTCAATCTCCCTCAATGCAGTAGCTGCAAAGACTCTCTATGAGGTTAAGACAGATAACTGGAGATGGTTCAGTATCGTACTTGTCGATAGAGCCAACATCAACTGGACAGATGGTAAGGCTGTTCCTGCATATGCCCAGGGCTCTGTATCGCTCGGCCGTAAGGTACGTGGCTACAATACAAATACATACAACATGCAGTTCACTGCAGTAAACAACCTGGACTTGAGACTGGCTCTTCCTCCTCTTGGAACAGACCAGATCAGACCAAGGATCAACCTCTTCCTGGACCTTGGTTATGGTTGTGGTGAATTCCATAATACTAGCTTCACATCCAAGGATATGAGCGGTGTAGCCGCTGAGCAGTTCCTCGGTTCCGTAGGTGCCCAGTTCGAGATATCCTTCTGGGATATGATCGACCTCGGCTACCAGATTGCCTACATCTTCAACGGTGAGACATTCACACAGGCAGGAGCAACAATCAAGACAGGATTCACATTCTTCCTTGATTTCTGATTGCATTCCAGCAGAATCTTCCTGGGAGTGTTGCAAAAGGAGACTTTTGGGCACTCCCTTATTTTGTGTAAGGCAATTCTGAGCTTATAGCTTGTCAGGGTGGATGGAATATGCAGACATCTTGAATTTTCCTGTGTCTGATATGTTTATATGTTTGATATACCATATCTTCGATATCGGAACCCGCATGCCTCGAATTATTTCACTGTATCCATGTAAATGAGATGAGGAGCTTTCCTCGATTCTTCCCTTGCTTATGGAAATTATGAATGGTACTATCGTTTATGTAGCAATTCACTACGGAGGTTAATGAAAAAATGAAAAAGACTTTAATTGTTCTGTTAGCACTTATTACGGCATTTACATTCGTATCCTGTGCATCTACAGAAACTCCTGTAGCAGAAGCAGAAGCAGCTCCTGTTGTAGAGAATACAGTAGTCAAGGAAGTATCTTCCAAGCATGATATGCCTGAGTGGGCAATCGTTGCCCCTTTTGATGAAACAGGTGAACTTATCTACGGTGTAGGTTTCGCTAAGATGTCTAATTTCAAGAATTCCATCAAGTTTGCATCTGCAGAAGCAAAGGCAGATCTTGCAAACCAGGCTCTTCTTTATATCCAGACAGCAACTCAGATCTATACAGAAGAAGGTGGCGAGAACTCCTACGGCATGCTCAACGACCAGTCTCTCCAGTCTCTCAAGGATGCATCTATCCAGAAGGCTGAGGCTTGGATCCGCGGATACCGCCAGGCTGACCTTTATGAAGCAACAGATGGAACAGTATATGTTCTTCTTTCCATTCCTGTAGACCGTGTCTTCGATTCTCTCGAAAGTGCTCTTGATGCAAAGGTCATCACAGCTTTCCATGAGAACAAGGCTGCAACAATGGCTCACATGAGAGCTGATGATTTTGCAAGGAACAACTTCAAGAAGTAATATCATTGAGTTGACGAATGGAATTCCCCGAGTCATTCGGGGATTTCTATTATCCCGACATGTCGGGTAAAGGGAAAATAATGAAAAAGATATCCATCATACTGCTCGTTGCAGTAATGCTGTTGGGTTCCTCCTGTACTACGATAGAAAACGTAAAGGGAACCAATTCGGATGGATCTCCTGTCTGGACCAAGGAGATTCCATACAGCAACAAGTTCTTCTATGGTGTTGGATCAGCTCGTTTCCAGGTAGATAGGAATTCCCAGAAAGCGGCTGATGCTGATGCAAAGGCAAACCTTGCTGCAAACATCGAGACAACCATAGATGCATTTACCGAGGTGAGCTATGAAGAGAACGGGGGTATGCTTACATCATTCGAGAACATGATAAGGGAAACACAGAGCATAACCCTCAGATACATCAAGATCGAAGAACGCTGGGTAGCTCCGGACGGAACCTATTGGACTCTATGTTCACTTCCAGCAAAGGATGTTGCCATGAATCTTGAGCTCGATGCCAATGAATACAGGAACAAGCTCGAGAGGGAAATGCTGATGATCGAAAGGGAGAAGCTTGATATCCTCAAATCCCTTGAGGAGATGGAGCCATTCCTAGTGAGCGCTGCAGAGAAGCTTGAGAATGGTGAAGAGCTGGATTTTGCAGAGAGTAAATCACTGGATGATCTTCAGAAGATCCTGGATAGCGTTGAATACAATGGTAGGAAATCACTTGAAGAGACAGTGGATGAGAAGTACAGTTCAATAGCTGAAGCCGTGAAGAGAAACCGTGACAGCATCCATTCAGAGGATCTGAAGAACAGGATGCTCAAGGTACTTGAAGCGAAAGGCTACGATGTAGAGTAAGCTTATCTTGAGATTTCTTTCATAAGGGATTGTTGCTGAAAAAATGCAACGGTCCCTTTTTGTGTATGACGATATGAAATATTTTTCATGGCAAATTGAGTAAAGCATATTATAAATATGTTGCATCCTGTTGCATACCATTGTATATTTAGAAATACAATGGAGAGTTGGTATGAAACTTATCAATACGGAAGATGCAGTTGGATCAATACTTGCACACGATATAACACAGATAATCAAGGGCGTTACAAAGGACGCTGTATTCAGGAAGGGACATGTTGTAAGGGAAGAGGATATCCCTGTACTTCTATCAGTCGGCAAGGAGCACCTATATGTCTGGGAGAACGACCCAGACATGCTTCATGAGAATGATGCAGCTGAGTATCTTCTTGAGATGTGCCTTGGCGAGAATATGGATAGGACTCCTGTAAAGGAAGGCAAGATAGAGCTCAAGGCATCATGTGATGGACTTTTGAAGGTAAACAGGGAAGGCCTTCATACAGTCAACAGCTTTGGTCAGATGATGATCGCTTCCCGTCATGGAGACTTCAGGGTAAATAAGGGCGAGAAGATTGCAGGAACCAGGATCATTCCTCTCGTTATCGAGAAGGAGAAGATGGAGAATGCCAGGAAGGCTTGCCTTGAAGCTACAAATGGCGAGCCAATCTTCACATTGAAACCTTTCGTTCATAAGAAGGTCGGTATCGTAACAACAGGATCCGAGGTCTACTACGGAAGGATCAAGGATACATTCACGCCAGTAATCGAAAGCAAGATCTCCGAGTTCGATACAGAGATTGTCGGACACAAGCTCTGCAATGATGAGGACAAGATGGTAACTTCTGCTATCCTCGAGCTCATCGATAATGGTGCTGATACAATCATCTGCACAGGTGGTATGAGTGTGGACCCAGATGACAGGACTCCACTTGCTATCAGGAATACAGGTGCAGATATCGTAACCTACGGTGCTCCTGTACTACCGGGCGCAATGTTCATGATTGCCTATCTCAAGCTTGAAGATGGAAGGGAAGTGACGATCATGGGACTTCCTGGATGCGTAATGTATGCCAAGCGCACAATCTTCGATCTGGTCCTTCCACGTGTAATGGCAGATGACAGGGTTTCTGAATCAGAGCTCTGGGGACTTGGTGAAGGTGGGCTCTGCCTCAACTGTCCTGTCTGTACATTTCCTAACTGTGGATTTGGAAAGGGAGTCTGAATATGAGTGACAAGCGATTCCGTGCAGCTGTAATAACAGTTTCCGACAAGGGATATATAGGTGAGAGAGTCGACCTCTCTGGCCCTGAGGCCAAGGAGATTCTTGAGAACGACCAGTATGAGGTTGTTTCAATGGTAATCGTTCCAGATGGTCCAGAGCTCCTGAAGAAGGAACTCATCAGGCTTTGCGATGATGAGGAGGTAGACCTCATCGTTACATCCGGTGGAACAGGATTTTCCCATCGCGACCTCACTCCCGAGGTTACAATGGAAGTTGCCGAGAGGAATGCTCCGGGAATCGCTGAATACATAAGGATGAAGAGCCAGGAGAAGACAGGACATGCAATGCTGAGCAGAGGTGTTTCGGTACTGAGGAAGAATACGTTGATTGTAAATCTTCCAGGAAGTCCGAAGGCTGTAGCCGAGTCTCTTTCCTTCATCCTTCCATACATTCCACACGGACTCAAGGTGCTGAAAGGCGAAGCATCAGAGTGCGCCAGGAAGTAGGGATACAAGCATGGAAAACTGATCAAAGGAGAATCATATGAAAAAGTTTTTGGTAGCACTGATGGCAGTGTTAATGGTTGTCATGCCGATTTTTGCTCAGGGAAGCAAGGAAGAGGCTGTCAAGGTAGAAGATACAGAGATTCTTGTAGCTGCAGCTGCAAGCCTTAGATACGCATATGAAGATGAGCTCATCCCTATGTTCGAGTCTCAGAATCCTGGCGTTAAGGTAGTTGGTACATATGACTCTTCCGGCAAGCTCCAGAAGCAGATCGAAGCTGGTCTCGAGGCTGATGTATTCATGTCCGCTTCCCCTAAGCAGATGAACGCTCTCATTGGAGAGGAGCTTATTGCAGCAGACACAAAGGTCGACCTTCTCGAGAACAGGATCGTACTCATCGTTCCAGCTGGAAACGAGTTCGGTCTCAGGGAATTTTCCGACATCAGTAAGGTAAATGCTATTGCACTTGGCGATCCAAGAAGCGTTCCTGTAGGACAGTACAGCCAGGAAGCTCTTACAAATCTCGGTCTCTGGGATGCAATCCAGGACAAGCTTTCCCTTGGCACAAACGTAACTGAAGTTCTCAATCAGGTTGCAGCAGGTTCTGCTGATGCAGGTATCGTATACATGACAGATGCCATGCAGAAGAAGGGCGAGATCGATGTAATCGCTGAAGCACCGGCCGGTAGCCTTTCAAAGAAGGTAATCTACCCAGTAGCTGTTACAGCTGGTACTTCTCACAAGGCTGAAGCTCAGGCATTCGTTGATTTCCTCCAGAGCCCTGAGGCTATGGAAGTATTCGTCAAGTATGGCTTTGCATCCAACGTATGATGGACTGGTCGCCTGTACTCATTTCACTTAAGACTGCCTCGCTCAGCATCTGCTTCACTTTCTTTCTGGGAGTAGCAGCTGCCTGGTGGGTAGTCAGCATAAGAGGAAACATCGTGAAGACGCTTCTTGATGCGCTCTTCACGCTTCCTCTGGTCCTGCCACCTACCGTTGCAGGATTTTTTCTTCTGGCGGTATTCGGGGTAAAGACTCCAATTGGAGAGCTCTTCCTCAATTGGTTCGGAGTCAAGATAGCTTTCAGCTGGGGCTCCACAGTCCTGGCAGCTGTAGTGATGAGCTTTCCATTGATGTATCGCTCGGCACGCGGTGCCTTCGAGCAGGTCGATCCCGATCTCATCTCTGTAGGACGAACTCTCGGTTTCTCCGAGTGGAAGATCTTCTGCAGGGTACTTATGCCTGTAGGACTTCCGGGAATCGTATCGGGAGGAATCCTTGCATTTGCCAGAGGACTTGGGGAGTTCGGTGCAACAGCCATGATCGCTGGAAACATCAAGGGAAGAACCCGTACCCTTCCTGTTGCAGTCTACAGCGAGGTTGCAGCCGGTAACATGGATGCAGCGTATGACTATGTATTGGTTATTGTGTTGATAGCAGTGATCTCCATTGCTGCAATGGATTGGGTAGCTCTTAGACCTAAGTGGAGGAAGAACAATGACAGATAGGAATCTGACTGTAGATATCAGGAAGAAGCTCTCTTCCTTCACTCTGGATGTAAACTTCACAGCAGGGCCAGGCATGCTTGGAATCCTGGGGCCATCGGGTTCCGGCAAGAGCATGACACTCAAGAGCATTGCAGGAATCGTTCGTCCTGATGACGGGATCATAACATCATCCGGTCTCACACTGTTCGACAAGTCAGATAAGATAGACCTGAAGCCACAGAAGAGGAAGGTTGGATATCTCTTCCAGAACTATGCACTCTTTCCATCTATGACCGTTGCCGGAAACATCGCTTCCGGCTTGGGAAAGCTATCCAAGGCAGAGCGCGCTGAAAGGGTTTCACAGATGATAAGACGCTTCAGGCTGGAAGGCCTGGAGAATGCAAGTACAACAAGACTTTCTGGCGGACAGCAGCAGAGAGTAGCTCTTGCGAGATGCCTTGCAACTCGTCCTGACGTACTTCTTCTCGATGAGCCATTCAGTGCTATGGATGGATATCTTCGTGAAGGACTCAGGGAGGAACTCAGGAATGCCCTTTCCGACTTCGATGGTGTTTCAATCATGGTAACGCACGATAGGAACGAGGCATACGACCTCTGCAATGATGTAATACTCATCGACCAGGGAAAGGTCATGAGAAGAGGGACAGTAGAAGAGGTCTGGAAGGATCCTGGAACTGTGGAGGCTGCCAAGCTGCTTGGTATCAGGAACATCTCGAGGATAGAGAGAAAGGATGAGCACACTGTAATCTGCAAGGACTGGAATGATTTAGAATTGAAGGTGGATTTTCCTCTTGATGAGGACATTACCAGCGTTGCTGTGAGGATAAGGGATATCGTAAGTGCAGTATCCCTAGAAGAGAGAAATGCATTCGAGGTTGAATCTCCAAGCGTTAAGGAGATGCCTGATGAGTGGATCGTGAAGCTTTACAACGGACTTGAATGGAGATGCCCTAGACTCTCTGCCGATTGTGAGAGACCTACATCATTGCCCGATCATCTCAGGATAGATACATCGAAACTACTTCTCCTGAAGTGATGAAAAACGGGAAGGACTCATCGTCTTTCCCGTCTGTGTTGTCTGACTCTATCTATCAGAGATATGGATTATGTTCGCTTTCAGCTACGTAGTCGTAGAAGCCGAGCTCTTCAAGCTGAGCTTCGAATCCCTTTGCCTGATATGCTGTGATGTGGCTTATATATACAGAGCATCCTTCTGGAGTTCTCTTTGCCGTTGCCTTGAAGTCGTTGTGTTCAAGCAGCAGGATTGCGTCATACGCTTCCTGGTTTGTCTCGTATGTTGCAACCTTGTATCTGAGCCAACCAGTATCTGTCTCTTCCCTGTCTGTTGCAATGTCGATCTTTACCTCGAGGTCCTTCCAGCCGTTATCGAGTATGCCGAGCTTTTCAGCTGCATATGTGTTGAGCAGGATTGTCCTGTCTGGAAGACCTGGAAAGTAATCGTTTACATATACCATCTCACCACCTACGGAAAGGATGGTTCCGATAGGATATACACTTGAAGCAGCTTCGCTTGCTTCATAGGAATATGGAGTTCCCTCCTCGGTTACATAACCAGTGTGAGGTTCCCTGTAGAAACCGATGCCTTCAGCATAGAGTGATAGTGAAATGGCTGATATCAGGATGAAGGACATAGCCTTGCATATGCGATTACTTCTGTTCATGTCTCTGATTATAATGGCTTTCATCGTAAAAATGAACATGAGAGTTTGCTTAATTGGCAGTTCTATGCATAGCATAGCTTATTGATTCAAAACAATTCTTTTGCAATAATGGAAATACTATGAGTAACGAAAAGAAAGTACAGTCCGTTCACTGGGCGGACCAGATGGCAGAGAAGATAATCAGGGAGAAGGGTGACAAGGAGCTCTACACATGCGCTTCCGGCATCACACCTTCCGGCACAGTTCACATCGGTAACTTCAGGGAGATCATCACAGTAGATCTCGTTGTAAGGGCACTCAGGGAGAAGGGCAAGAACGTAAGATTCATCTACTCCTGGGATGACTACGATGTATTCAGGAAGGTTCCAAAGAACATGCCTAAGAAGGAAGTTCTTACAGAGTACCTCAGAAAGCCAATCACACTCGTTCCAGATACAACAGAGTACGCTGAGAACTATGCTAGGGCAAACGAGGTTAGAGTCGAGAAGATCCTCCCTACAGTAGGTATCTATCCTGAGTATCTCTACCAGGCTGAGAGATACAGGTCCAACAGGTATGTGAACGGAATCAAGTGCGCTCTCGAGCATAAGGATGAGATCAGGGCTATCCTCGACGAGTATAGGACTGAACCACTTCCTGAGACCTGGTACCCAGTTTCCGTATTCTCATCACTCACAGACAGGGACAACACAACTGTAACTGGCTGGGATGGCGGCACAATGCTTACATACCACGATGACGAGCTCGACAAGACAGAGACAATCGACTTCGCATCAACTCCATATACAAAGCTCCCTTGGAGAGTCGACTGGCCAATGAGATGGGCAGAGGAAGGAGTAGACTTCGAGCCAGGTGGAAAGGACCACCTTACAGAGGGCGGTTCCTACGATACTTCAAAGAAGGTTGTAGAGCTCTTCGGCGGCAAGGCTCCGGTTTCCATGAGATATGACTTCATCAAGCTCAAGGGCATGGGTGGTAAGATCTCCTCCTCCGGTGGAGAGGTTGCTGACCTCTACGACGTACTCGAGGTATACACACCGGAGATCGTAAGATACATGTTCGTTGGAACAAGACCACAGTCCGAGTTCGCCATCTCCTTCGACCTTGATGTTCTCAAGATCTACGAGGACTACGACAACTGCGAGAGGATCTACTTCGGTATCCTCCCTGTCAAGGAGCAGAGAAAGGAGAAGGAGAAGAGAATCTACGAGCTGAGCCAGGTCGATGGAAACAACATCCCAACTGAGCCAGGCTACCAGGTTCCATTCAGACACCTCTGCAACCTCCTCCAGATCCACGAGGGCGACATCGAGAAGGTAATCTCCACACTCGATGACGTAACTCCAGGACAGGTCGACAGACTCAGGACAAGACTTACATGTGCCTGGAACTGGATCACAAAGTATGCACCAGAGGAATTCAAGTTCGCTCTCCAGACAGAGAAGGACGAGCTTCAGGAAGTTACAGAGAACGAGAGAAAGGCTCTCCAGGACTTCAGGAAGTACGTCGACGAGCACCTCGACGAATGCACAGAGAAGGAGTTCTCCAACTACATCTACCAGGCAGCTGGGGATAATGGTCTCGAGAACCCAGACTTCTTCAGGATCGTATACCTTGCACTCATCGGCAAGGAGAAGGGACCAAAGCTTGCAGGTTTCGTAAAGATCTGCGGACGCGAGAAGGTTTCCGAGATTCTTGGAAGATATTGATCGATTAGATTGCAATCAGGGCCGAGGAAACTCGGCCTTTTGACTTCATGGCCAATAAGGAGGATACAGATGAAGGTATTGATGATTAATGGTTCCCCACGTGCCAACGGCTGTACAAACAGGGCACTTACTGAGGTAAAGAATACAGTTGAGAAGGAAGGACTCGAGTGCGAGATCATCCACGCATCCTTTGACAGGAATGTTGTAGACGAGACACTTGAGAAGATCAAGGAATGCGATGCACTCGTAATCGGATCCCCTGTATACTACGCATCCACTTCAGGTCTCTGCTCATGGTTCTGCGACGAGATCTTCAACAGGCAGAATGGAAGCCTCCGCTTGAAGGTCGGTGCTGCAGTCGTATCTGCAAGACGTGGTGGAGAGAGCTCTACATTCGACCAGATCAACAAGTATTTCACAATCTCCGAGATGATCGTAGCAGGTTCCAACTACTGGAACCAGGTTCATGGAAATACTCCAGCTGAGGTCGAGCAGGACGAGGAAGGACTCCAGACGATGAGAGTTCTCGGAAGGAACATTGCATACATCGTAAAGAGCCTGAAGGCCGCTGGTCTTGAGCTTCCGGAGAAAGAGGCAAAGATCAAGACAAACTTCTGCAGATGACCTGCAATACGCTTTCATATGGAGGTGAAGCTCAATGGCTTTGCCTCTTTTTTTGTTTTTCAAGCACATTGTCCAGATAGTTTTCCAGAATCCAGGCATTTATTGTTTTAAAACTTTTGTTGGGGGGCACTCTTTCCGTGCGATAAACCAACAGACGTGATAGACTATAGGGGAAACTTTCTGTGGAAAAGGTATGAGAATGAATAAGACGTTTAAGAAGCTCTGCATATTCCTCTTATGTATATATATGGTTGCACAGAATATATATGCTGCACCAACGGACAATAGGGTTCCTGTTTTCAGCTATAGGAATCAGAGCACCAATATGCGTGAGCGAATCGAGGATTTCAGTTATTGGAGCGAAGTATATAGCAGGATCGACAAATCATATAGGCAGATGACCAGGTTCGAATGCGGTTGGAATTTCTATCTTAAGTCCTTGATAAATCCATCGTATGAGCAAGCCATCAGCAATCTGAGCAAGCCCAACAGGCTTACTTCTGAATCACCTGAATTGGATTTGTCTTATCATACCTTCAATTGGGGGAATGGTACTTTCGATTTCAAGCTCATATTCAACTTCGATATAGTCAATGTAATTGTGGAAATCGGCCTTCCCTATGAAGATGTAACTGGTCAGCCATGGCTCGAGAATCCGGATTACAAGGAGAAGTTTAAGATTCATGATACGGTATCTACATATGGCAGGAGCTTCAAGGGTAATCAGACAGACATCATCGCTGATGTTGATTTCTATATATCCTACGTAGAGGCCTACAAGGAATACAATCTGAACATAACGGATCTTGCCTTCTATGACTCCAGGACTGGAAAGCTGATTCATACTGCAAATGTGCCAATCACAAAGACTTTCAATGTATATGTAACTCAGGATAACAATGCAGCTGAGAGAGCTGGTCTTGATGTTGATATACTCAACAGGAATATGACTGCAGGCAATTCCAGGGAATTTGGCGGAGCTGCTAATCCTTTCGGACTATCCAAGACATATCGTGAGATAAACAGGATGATGGATCAGGTTGTAGTTGAAGAGACCCTTGCCGACATCGAGCGCAGGCATGAGGCTGAAATGCTCCATAACAGCATGCTTGAAGAGCAGATGAGGGAAGAGCATCTCGAAAACTACAGCAAGAAGGTGAAGGCCTTCAATGACTTGCAGGAGAAGGAAGATAGGAAGCAGGCTGAATATGACAGGATCTTCCAGGAGCAGTGTGATGAGATACTTTCCCAGAAAGCCAGGAAGAAGGTCATATGGGATGCTGAAGAGCTTGATAGATTCCTTGCGCCTAGCCAGACATTTGAGTTCGGAATGAGTATGCCGTTTGGACGTGTTGAAGGAGAGGCTTATGCAATTATACCACCTAATATCTACGGCAACGTGATGCTGAACCTAGGTAGCCTCCTATCTACTCCCGGCAACATATGTCTCGATCTGCTGGGGTCAGGATTCTTGGATCTTTCCGATGAGAATGACGAGAATAAGTCGGATGAAGTCATGAATAGTAATGATTGGAAGAATATGGCTGTGAACCATTATTCTGTATATGTTGGAGTCGGGACTTCAATAGGTACCAAGAACCATTACAATTTCGGCTATTCAGCCTTCTCTGGTGAAATTCCATTTTTTTCCTGTATGATTTCCGGCGGCATCTTGGTCCGCGAAGTCTATATGCCACCAGAAAAGGCAGATGTGATCATGCTGGTCACCCCTGCCTTGAGGGGAAAAGTTTCGATCAACCCTACATCATTCATGCTTTTGAGTCTAGGTGTGCTTGCCTATGATAGCGCTGTTGAAGTCAATGTGGGTATGGGTGTTGCATTCTAGGGAGGCGATGAGACATGAAAAAGAATAAGACAATATACATTGCATTGATCCTGATGCTCCTTGCATTCCCATTATCTGCAAGAGACATCAGGGTAGAGGGCTCGGGTGCTTCACGTGAAGAGGCCGAAGTCGATGCAAGATACAATCTTGCCAACTATCTCTCACTCGATATCTCCGGAACTACTGAGTTGAGAGTGGGTGATGATGGTTCTTCATCCTCCATATCCCTACAGGAAGCCGTGACTTCATCAACAAGTGTTCAGCTCTTGGGGGTTGAGATGACCAGGCCTAAGCAAAGCGGAGGAATATGGACTGTAACTGCCTATATTTCCGAGAAGTCCCAGGATCTCTACATGGAGAGGGTCAAGAACCTCGTTCCGGTCATCTCCAACATAAGCATGAACAAGACAGGAACTCTTGAAGAGAAGATTGCCTACTACAGCAAGGCCAAGATGCAGTTCCGTGATTGGGAGACATATCTGATGATCCTTCAGCTCCTTTCAAATGGAACATACGAGGCACCTGTACTTCCAATCTCCCATCAGGATGTAGATTCAAGATACAACGCCTTGCTCATTTCCCTGAACACCACAATCAGTCAGGAGACCTATCTTCTTGATGAGCAGGCAAAACGAGGAGATCTCTCTCAGGAGCAGATCGATAGAAGAAAGCAGCTTGAAAGGGAGAAGCTGGAAATCCAGAACAGCCTCGATTCCCTCTACAGGGAACAGGCCAAGCAGAAGGAAGCCTTTGCAAGGATGGCGGACAAGGATATTGAGGAGTATCTGACAAGGCTTTCCAATATAAGCATTCCGATGCATCCTCAAGTAGCAGTTACCAATCCTGTACAGTTCATCGTTGCAATCGAGGACTACAGGAATACATACAGGGATGCAAAGAATGAGCTTGCCAACGAACTCTACGATACATTCAATGAATTCGAAGTGCAGGCTGAAAAGCTCGCTATCGATAGGATGAGCGCCAATAGACTTACCAATATCGCACTCGTGGACAGCAATGGCTATCCTACTGCAGACTATATCGAGATCCAGATGGCCAACGATATGGAACCTGCAATCCTGGAACTATACAAGGCATACTACATCAATGCCAGGAAGATGTACGACGTTACTATGGGACGCTTAGCGGAAATCAGGGGCGGAGCTGAGGAGTATCTCGATATCCTCAACAACGCAAGGCTTACTGTTTCCAGATATTCAAAGGAAGTCACTTCCTCCATCCGTTACATAGGTCAGGAATGGAAGTGGAAGGGTAAGGCTTACCTCAGTATTGCAGGACAGGAAATCGATGTGGATTTTGAGATCCCGTTTGAGAAGGTTACTGGAATCAAGGGGGACTTCAAGAGATGGACAGAGCTCGAGCCTGTACTGAATACATACCATGCCATCCTTACACAGTCTGACAACGCGTATGATGTAATTGTCAGCTATCACATCGAGGGAAGTCTGGTCAACAATAGATATAGGATCTACATCGATGAGGTAAAGGTCATAAACCCTCTTGCCATCGGAGATGATGCCATCCTGTACAGTGCAAAGGACATCAAGAGCGTCGAGTTCTCGATTACCGATAACAACATGGATCTTACACTGGTCTATGTTTCGAATAAGTTCGACATACATGAGATGTTGCCACAATATGAGCCTCTTGGCTTGATTCCTGACCCGGATCTCGCAGTTCCTGATATTGCCAATGTCAAGAAGGCGAAGAAGCATACAAGTGATGAACTTCCTGAGCCTAACTTCATCGAAGAGCGGAAGATCAGGCTGGACACAGCTTCTTCCAAGCATTTGGGCTTGAGCCTTGGAGGAGGCACTGAATACAACATCGATGGTACCAGAACCGGTAATCCATATTCATTCGGATTCTTCTGGCGTTCAAGAGCTCCTCTCTTCTCCAATGCCCACTTCAGGATTTCCCTGGGAGGACGTCTTACGGAGAATGGCGGCAGTCTGATCGATGCAGGTGGAAGCGTTGGATTGGATTTCATGCATTACCTGGATACCTATACATATCTTTCGTACGGTATCAGCACGGATGTAGCGTACACTCTCGGCTCTGATGATGTCGTCAGTGTCATCCCTGTTGCCTCATTCGGATTCGGTGGCGAAATGAAATACTTCAATACCGAGGTACAGGCATTCTGTGGATGCAGTTTGAACAGTACATCCTGGACTCCTGAGCTTTGTTTCGGAGCAAGGTTCAAGGTGGGAATCTATTTATTGTGATTTATGGTGGAGCTGCATCCTTGGATGTGGCTTCTCTGCTGAAAAAAAGGGGATATAATGAAAAGACACAACAGAAGGATTATTGCCATACTGTCGATTGCTATCATCTGTTCGACTCTGATGGCCGCAAGCTACGAGCTTACCGATAAGGATGAGACGGCGAAGACTGCCAGTATCTATTCATACAATGGAGCTGAAACACATCTTGAGATACCGTCTGAAATTGGCGGATATACAATCATAGGCATAGACTACAGAGCCTTTGCTAACTGCGACAATCTTACGGTTGTCCAGTTTCCCGAAACTCTCAAGGTCATATCTCACGATGCATTCAGGGATTGCAGGCGACTCGAATCTGTCATTTTCAATGAGGGGCTTGAGGAGATAGGTTACAACTGCTTCATTTCCTGTTCCATGTTGAATGATGTATTCATTCCTTCAACTGTAAACTATATAGGCTCGAGTGCATTCTACGATTGCGGCTCCCTTTCAAATCTCCAGATCGGCGATGGGGTTGAAATCATATATGAGTCTGCTTTCTCGAAGTGTCCCATGCTGAACTATGTTGTCATTCCAGACAGCGTCAAGGAAATCAAGTCAAATGCATTCAGCAGCAATTCCTCCCTGTCTGACATAATCATAGGAAAGGGAGTCGAGATGATCGGGGACAGCTGCTTTTCATACTGTCCAAGTCTTGAAAGCATCATGATTCCAGGTAATGTAAGGGAAATTGGAGCCTATGCATTCCAGGGATGCCTTTCCCTTGTTAAGGTTGATATCGCAGAAGGTGTAAAGACGCTTGGAAGGGGTATCTTCAAGGACTCTGAATCACTTAGAGATGTAATTATTCCTTCCACTGTCGAAAGTATTCCTGCAGAGTGTTTCATGAATTGTTATACCCTGGAAAGTCCAATCATCAATTCAAACTATTCCATCATAGGCTACTCAGCCTTCGAGAAATGCCGTTCCCTGAAGGAATTCAGGGTCAAGGGAAGTGCTGAGATGATTGGCGACAGGGCATTCTATGACTGTGATGCTCTCAGGTCGATAATCATCGAGGACGGGGTAAAGACAATTGGGGCTGAAGCCTTCAGATATTCATCAGGTCTCTCTTCCATAAGTCTTCCCGGATCTGTCATGGAGGTAAAGTCATACGCTTTTGCAAACTGTGTTTCCCTTGACGATGTATATCTCAATGAGAACCTCACCAAGATGGGTAATGACGTCTTCCTGCAGGATATCAATCTGGAAAGCATCACACTTCCTGCCACATTGGAAGATATACCGCAGTATGCCTTCCAGAACTGTTCAGCCCTTCAGTATGTATTCATCAACGAAGGTGTGAAGACCATCAATAACTATGCCTTCAGTGGCTGTACAGCCCTGAAGTCGATCACGATACCTTCTTCTGTATACAGCATTGGAGCCAAGGCGTTTGAGAAATGCAGTAACCTTTCGAATGTCATGTTCAATTACGGCTTGCAGATCCTAGGTTCTTCTGCATTCCTGGAGTGTACATCTCTGGAGTCCATTCTTCTTCCTGAATCACTTACTGAAATCGGAAGCAGTTGCTTCGAATCCTGTGTGAACCTCAGGGAAATGAATCTCCCTGTCAGCCTCAAGAGAATCAAGTCGTATGCTTTCTACAATAACCATTCACTTGAAAGCATAAGTATCCCTGAATACCTTGAAAGCATCCCTCAGGGATGTTTCCAGAATTGTTATTCACTCGATGATGTGTACATTGACTATGGTCCTGTCTCCATTGAAGATAACGCTTTCTACAATTGTCATTCCCTGGAGGAAATCTTCATTCCTGCTTCCATTACAAAGATCGGAGCAAGTGCATTCGGCTATTGTACAAGGCTCAAGGATGTCACCATCGAGACCGGTTTGAACATGATAGGCAATAAGGCTTTCGAGGGATGTTCTGCACTGCAGGATTTCACCTGTCCTAGAAGCTTGAAGACTCTTTCTGATTCAGTATTCAAGGAATGTGATTCACTGGTTAACGTCAAGCTCAATAGAGGCCTTACATCCATTGGAAGCTATGCATTCTCCAAGTGTGCAGGCTTGAAGTCAATCTCGATTCCTGGAAGTGTCTCCTCTATTGGAAGTTCTGCATTCTCTGAGTGCCCATCACTTGAAGACGTAACGCTGACGAAGGGAATAGAGTACATCAACTCCTACGCATTCTCCCATTGCAACAATCTCAAGACGATCACTATCCCTGAATCCATAAAGACCATTGGGTCCTATGCTTTCAATGAATGTAGGAAGCTGCAGGATGTCATCATCGAGAATGGTGTGACTGAACTTGGTCAGAACTGTTTTTCCTATTGTACCAAGCTTGAGAATATCGCACTTCCTAATTCAGTGGTGAAGATTGGAAGCAATGTATTCGACGGATGTGTCAACCTCAAGACCTGCATATTGAATCCAAGTCTGCAGAGCATAGGAAGCATGGCCTTCAGGAATTGTCAGTCATTGGATGTGATCAATCTACCACCATACTTGAATTACATCGGCCGCAGTGCCTTCTATGGATGGAGGACCAACCAGAAGGTAATACTTGGCGATGTGAAGACAGATAATTGGGATAACTCGTGGAACTGGGATACCCGTGCAGAGATCATCCGTAATCTATGATAGGATAGTGGGAGGTAGAGCTTGACGGTTCTACCTCTTTTCTTTGGCTTGATGTCTTAGTTTGGATACAATACAAAGCCTTGATGATGGTTGCCAATACACACTAAATGCAGATACCGTATGGAATAAGCGTTAGACGGTGTAGTGCTGCAACCTGAGCAGAAAACATTCATGAATGTTGGCTTCTGCTTGGTTACCAATCCTTACTAAGGTATGAGAGCGTGAAAAAGCTCCCGTTTCCGGGAGCTCTATGTTGCCTTGCGGTCTCCTACTTGTTGAGGTCCCTGAAGATCCTATCAAGTACTACCTGATTGTTTCTCCACTTGGGAGCACTCTTTACACGGAGGTCGAGCTCGAGTGTGGAACCTGGGAAGATCCTCTTGATTTCCTTGAAGGATTCCTTCCTGATTCTCTTGATTCCCTCTCCGCCTCTTCCGACGATTATTCCCTTCTGTCCTTCACGCTCTACGTTGATGAATGCTCTTACCCATACCTTCTTCTCATCCTCGTCGTACTCCATGTCGGATACTTCTACGAAGATAGCATGAGGAAGCTCTTCCTTGAGGGATGCAATTGTCTTCTCCCTGATGATCTCCGAGATGCGGAATTCAAGAGGCTGGTCTGTGTACTGACTCTCGTCATACATCAGCTCTCCCTCAGGTGCGAGCTTGAAGAGCTCGATGAGGATCTCATCGACTCCATCATCATCCTTTGCAGATGCTGTGAGTATAGGTGCATTCGGTAGGTGTTCCCTGATGAAGAACTCTGCATCCTCTATCTGGGCCTGTGATAGGATATCCTTCTTGTTGATGCAGCAGACAACCGGTACCTTGGTCTTCTTGACCATCTCTGCAATTGCCTCTTCCTCTGTGCCCTGGGTTCTTCTGCCATCGATGAGATAGAGGATGATGTCGGAGTCTGAAAGTGCAGATACTGTAACGTCCTGCATTCTCCTGTTCACTTCCTTGTCTGACAGGTGATATCCCGGAGTGTCTGTGAATATGATCTGGCCTCTCTGGTCTGTGTAGATGCCCCTGATCTTGTTCCTTGTCGTCTGAGGTGTGCTGCTTGTGATCGAGACCTTCATCTCGCATATTGTATTGACTAATGTACTCTTGCCGGCAGATGGTCTGCCGATTATTGAAACGGTTGCGCTCTTCATATGTCTTATTCTAAGTGAAATAAGGATTAAAGAGAACAGGAACTTTCCTTTTTGATGAAATTGTGTTACTTATCTAGATATGGAAAACGAAGAGAAGAAGAATGAAGTTCCCTTTCCGGAGAAACTTCTGAAGACAAGAAGCATAATGATCTCGGGAGAGATCAACAAGGATACAGCAGATGCATTCTGCAAGCAGATTCTCGTTCTCGATTCAGAGAGCAGCGAGCCTATCTACGTATACATCAACTCCCCAGGTGGTGATGTGTATTCAGGGTTCTCTATCTACGATATGATCCGCTATGTAGAAAGCCCTGTATATGTAATCGGAGCAGGTCTTGTAGCTTCCGCTGCAGCACTTTTGTATCTTGCAGCAGACAAGGAGCATAGGCTTTCCCTCCCTCACGCTACATACCTCATCCATCAGCCACTTTCACAGATGAGAGGCGTTGCAGTAGACATGGCTATCCAGGCTGAGAAGATGGAAGAGCTCAGGCATGCACTCGACCAGCTCATCGCCGATGCGTCTGGACAGAGTGTCGAGAAGGTTTCTGCAGATACAGAGCGTGACCATTGGCTTACAGCTGAGGAAGCCCGCGAGTACGGTATCGTAACGAGGATCATCACAAACAGGAAGGATATCTGACCGGAATCCCCACTTTCTGAACTAGAGGAATATGAAGAGACTAATCTTTATCATTCCTCTATTTTTTTTGCTCCTTTCCTGTGAGATGGCAGGGAAGGAGAAGGTTCTTACCATCCTTTCCTGGAACATGTACCTTATGCATGACGATGTCGAGACAGGGCATGAGATGGCTCCTTTCATTTCCTCTATGGGCTACGGGGCTGACCAATACCGACAGAGGATACGGAAGACAGTGGATATTCTGTCAACGAAAGAGTACGAAGCAGACATCATACTCCTTCAGGAGATCGAATCCGAGAAGGTGCTGAAGGATATGCTGGAAGCTGGACTCAACCGCAATGGGTATAGGTATTTCGGTTTATTGGAAAATAATAGTCCGATTACGGTAGGATATATAAGTAGATATAAGCCAATTGAGACTCATATACATGGCTCTCTGGAAGATAGGCCTATCATGGAGCTGGTATTCAGCGTGTCAGGTGAGCGGATACATGTATTCAATCTGCATGCCAGAAGCAGGATAAGTGGTGGATACCGTTCACGTAGGGAGATGTTCATCCTTCTGGACCAGCTGATGAAGGACCGAAGCGGTCATCTTGCCATAGCTGTCGGAGACTTCAACGACGATCCATTCATTTCCGATATATTCTGTGACCCTGAAAGGAGTTGCAGCTGTGTCCTCCCTGTTGTTGGAGAGATGGAAAGGGTGGATTTCGGGCTGTACTACACTCCTACGCTGGACAGCGCCTACAAGTGCAGGGATTCATGCTATTGGCAGGATTTCAAGACCTTCGACCATGTACTCCTTTCTGATATGGCATTCGATGGCCGAGGCTATGATTTCTCCTTTGCAACGCTTCTCATACCTCCTGGAGGTGCAGATGCGGATGGAATACCGATAAAGTACACACCGGAAAGCGGTTTGGGTGTATCTGACCACTTTGCACTCAAGACAGAGCTGAAATATAATCCTTGATATGGAAAATCTAAGAGAGATATTGCTGGGAGGCCAGGCCTTCTCCTGGCAGGAAGAGGAGGACGGAGTATTTTCAGCCGTTCTCAATGAAAAGGTCTACAGGATAAGAAGTCTTGAGGATGCTGCAAGGGATCCATTCCTATATGATTACTTTGACCTTGGATATGACTATGAAAAGGCAATGAGAGAGATAAGAGCCAAGGATGAGATACTTTCCGAGGCTGTGGACCAGATCGGTATGCTCAGGATGCTTAAGCAGGACCATTTCATCGCTACAATCTCCTTCATCCTCTCACAGAACAACAACATCAAGAGGATCAAGGGCCTCTATGACCGTTTCTCCGAGAAGTGGGGACATGAGGTCGAGCCTGGATATTACTCATTTCCTACCAAGGAAGAGCTCAAGGACGTCACAGAGGCCGATTACAAGGCAATAGGAGCAGGTTTCAGGGCTTCCTACCTCGTCGATGCAGTGAAGAAGGCAGATCTCCTGTATGAAATCGATGACCTTCCATTCGATGAAGCGATGGCTGCACTGCAGACAATCAAGGGAATCGGGCCGAAGGTTGCGTCCTGCATCCTCATATTCAGCTACCAGAGGAAGGAAGGCTTTCCGATGGATGTATGGATGAAGAAGGTAATGAAGGAATACTACCCAGGTAGGACGCCTGAGTATTTCGCACCTTACCAGGCGCTGTCCCAGCAGTACCTGTTCTCATGGATAAGAGCCAAGGAAGACTGATTTGAAAGCATATACATACATCGACCATAACCACTTCGAGATGCGTGAGAAGCCTGAGCCAAAGCTTCAGAAGGAAACTGATGCAATCGTAAGAGTAACACTCTCTTCCATATGTACGTCAGACCTGCATATCAAGCATGGATCCGTTCCAAGGGCTGTGAAGGGCATAACACTAGGACATGAGCTTGTAGGTGTCGTAGAAGCGGTTGGTTCAGCTGTAGAGACTGTGAAGCCTGGAGACCGCGTTGCAGTCTCTGTCGAGACATTCTGTGGTGAATGCTGGTTCTGCAGGCATGGATGGGTAAACAACTGTACTGACGAGCATGGTGGTTGGGCTCTCGGCTGCAGGATAGACGGTGCACAGTCTGAGAAGGTTCTTGTGCCTTTTGCAGATTCCGGGCTTGAGATCATTCCTGAGAACGTAAGTGATAGGGAAGCACTCTTCACTGGAGATATACTCGCTACCGGTTACTGGGGTGCAAAGATCTCTGAGATCACAGAGGAAGACACTGTATTCATCATCGGTGCAGGTCCTACTGCAATATGTACGATGGAGTGCGTGAAGCTCCTCAATCCAAAGAGGATCATAGTATCTGAGCCTGATGCATTCAGACGTGAATTCGTGAAGAAGCATTACGGCTATGTTGACGTCGTTACGCCTGAGGAAGCACTCGATTACGTCCGTACTCATAGTGACCATGGTGGAGCTGACAGAGTCATAGAATGTGCAGGACTTCCAGCCACTTTCAAGATGGCATGGCAGGCAGCACGCCCTAATGCAATAATCACGATCATTGCACTTTATGACGAGGCTATGGAGCTTCCTCTTCCTGATATGTACGGCCGGAACCTTACCTGGAAAGCAGGTGGAGTGGATGGCTGCGACAGCAAGGCGATATTGAAGCTTCTTTCCGAGAAGAAGATAGATACAACACCACTGATTACCCATACATATCACCTGGCAGATATCGAGGAGGCTTATGAGCTTTTCGAGAACCGCAGGGATAATGTGATCAAGGTTGCCATTGAACCGTAAGCATGTAATAGGTTTTAGGGTAGAGGGGTAAAAAGACTTCACTTCAGAGTGGAGTCTTTTTTTACAAATGATGTTTGTATAACGATTTGCATATTTATATTAGGGTGCATACCTAAAAGAGTTTTAGGGAATCCCTAAAAGGCAAAGTCAAGCGGTCCTTTTAGGGGACCGCTTAACAGACACTAACTATTCTTGGGGGAACGAATGAAAAAAGGATATGCTTCCTGTTGCTTATGCCCATAGTTGCATTCTGCGGTTTCTAGGTGGAAGCTCCTTGCTTGTTCGTACCTATATTATGCTTCACTGATCCCGATTTTACAATAAGTGGCGGAATTTGGTGGATTCTGCTTAGTGGGGAATCTGATAAATCATTATATATAAATTATATACGTTAATGCTATTATATGTTGATACATGTAATATATCATGCCTTTCCCTGTGACTATGTTACACACCTAGAGAGATGCTACAAGTCGTCTAATACACTTCTCCAGATACTCTATATTCCTCTCTTCGAATATGATATCCTTCTTCGTGTGGATCCTGTTCATGTAGTACCCGATCCTCTTATGCTTCCTGAAGAATGCAACAGCTGTACCTGTAGGGAAGTTGTTCTGGTCAGACGGGTACATTACCTTCTTCAGTGAATATACAAGAGGTGTTATTCCATCCTCTTCAGTGAAGCTTTCCCTGAAGAGATTCCCGTACTTCTCGAGGGCCTTCTCCTTGCCTGCAACCATGCAGTACTCACCGTCGGATACGCAGTCGAAATTGATGAGGAGCTTATCTTTCATGACTTCCCTATGCATCCTGTTGTAGGCCCTGGAACCCCAGAGTCCGGCTTCCTCCAGATCGAAGAATACGAAGCAGCATTTCTTCCTTTCCTCTTCACTCATGCCTTCGAGAAGGGTGATGAGCGTTATCACTCCAGATGTGTTGTCGTTGGCTGTATGCCTGTTTGCAGGTCCCAGTACAATGAGCCAGAGGAATGTATACATTATGATTGCAAAGCCGATGATCCTGGTGATGAAGTTCCGTCCGAGGAATCTATATAGTGTCATCTCCAATAGAAAGCCAACCGTTCCTCCAATCAGCAGGCCAAGGGTAATGCCAAGTCCAATCTGATAGAGCATTGTAAGGGGCTTGTTCCTTGGAGCAAGGAAGTTGGGAACGGGCATCCTTGCGCATGTATCATAATGTGCGGTGAGCACTACCTTTGCAGTCTCCAGGTCTCCTATGACCATGTTCTTCGTATGTACGGGAAGCCTGCTCTCCTCTATCCTAAGCTCTGGGAACCTGGTCCTCATAAGCTCTATGAAAGCATCCTTATCCTTGCGCTTCTTCCTTACCTGGAAGGAATTGAGTATGTCCCTTGAGAATTCACCTATCATCTTTCTTTTCCTTGCTGATGATTCTAAGTCATGGGATATGAGGATGCAAGGATAAGATGGAAGCACCCCATGTTGAGGTGCCTCTCTGTGTATGCTCAGTTCTGGTCCTTTGCTGTCGCTTCCTTTGGATACTGCAGTTCGTAGAAGATCTGCTCGAGCTCCAATGCGATGTTGATGTTGTGTACAACCGGCTTGAGGTGTCCGTCTATCACCTGGGGCTTCAGGGTAACTGGGCTGAAGTTCAGGACTCCCTGTATGTTGGAATCGACAAGTCTCTGGTAGCAGTCTGCTGTTGCCGCTTCCGGTACTGTGATGATTGCAACCTTTACCTCCAGTGCCTCCACAACCTCTTCAAGTCTGCTCATTGGATATACCGGGATTGGGTTCGATGCATCGGAATATACGATAGGGTCTGCATCGAATCCTGCAACGATCCTTATTCCATCGGGCTCGAAGCCTGCATAGTGCATCAATGCCTTTCCGATCCTTCCGCATCCTATTACGATTACGTTCTGAGGCTCTCCCTTTCCGAGTATCTCTCCCAGTTTCTGGATGAGGTCGAGGATCTCGTAGCCGCCTCTCTTCTGTCCATGGATCTCCAGCTGTGAGAAATCCTTTCGTACGATTGCCGCGCTGACGCCGGCTGCGTCTGCAAGGTTATGTGCAAAGACCTTCTCAAGTCCTATGGCCCTGAGTCTGTTTAAGGACCTGTAGTAGCGGGTAATCCTTACCAGCATATCACTATTCATATAAATGCTCCTGTCTAATGTGTTCTGGTTCACATTAACTAAAGCTTAATGCATAGTTTATGTATACGCAACAGTCTTGATGGAGTGTCTGGAGTGCTTTCCTGTATCATTCGAGGTGAAGTATCTTCCTGATTTCAGCTTCGATGGCCTCTGCGAGCCTTCCATGCTCCTCGGATGTCATATGAAGTGAGTCCTCCTCCGATGGACTTGCGTAGTCTTCTGCAGCAAGGTAATGGACATTCCTTTCCTCTGCAACCTTCCTGATCTCATTGCCCAGCATCTGGCTCTTCTTCAGCGAGATGCTGTCGAAGGAATCACCGAACTCGGAGTATGCGATGTTCTCTCCAAGCTTTATCGGACTCAATACCAGGATCTCTGCATCTGTAAGCGCTCTAGCCCTGTCTATGAGCATTCCAACACCTCTTGCTATCTGGCCTGGCGTCAGATGGAAGTAGTTCTTTAGGTCATTGGTTCCCAGCATGATGACAACCATATCGAGAGGCTGGGCCGACCTTATTGCAGTTCCCAGTTCCTTCAGGCCATTCACATCCTCGTGGAATGGGTCGTCGAATACTGTTGTCCTGGAGCAGAGTCCTGCTTCCATTATCCTGGCATCCGGCCAGAGCGACAGCGAAAGCCTTCCTGTCCATCTCTCTTCGAATGGAATCCTTCCTCCATGGGTTACAGGGTTGTGTCCGAATGTATTCGAGTCCCCGTAGCATAGTATGTTCTTCATGTTGCCTCCTCCATATATAGAATATAAGAGAGGGGAGACCTCTAGTGAAGTCTCCCCTCTGGAATGATAGAATGATTCCTCCTTTCTAATTGTTTGTGTTGATCCTGAAGATATCCAGGCTGTCTCCATTGTTCTTGTTGTATGCAATGAGATAGGATCCTCCCGGTGAGAAGCAGAGCCTATCGATATTGGTTGCCTTAGGTGCGACGCTTGTCTTGAGGGCGATTGCACCTGTAGCAGGATTGACGGTATAGACGCTGATCGATCCGGTGCTCTTGTCGATTCCATACAGCATGTCGGTTGCATCGTTGAATTCGATGTCTCCGAGTCCTGTCTCGTTTAGATAGCACTTCTCTTCAAATGTCTTGGAGTCTACGGAGCTGAGGAATGAAGGTCCCTTGAGGATGAACCAGTCGTCCTTTGTTGCCTCCATCTCATCTAGTCCCCTGTACTTGGTTGTCGAGATGTTCGTATTTCCAGTTGTGACCCTTCCATCCGGCTTGTTGAGGATGTAGTAGATCTGTGCATCTGCATTTCCTACGAGGTATGTCCTTCCGTCGTATGTGGAGGCGAATGCTGTCATGTTCTTGAAATCGAGATGAGGTTCACATGTCATGAACTTTGCGTTGAAGTCGGTGAAGTCATATGAGAACCAGTCTCCGCAGGCTTCCTTGCCCTTTACCATCCTGAAGTAGATTCCGTCGAAGTAGCCGATTGTCTTTCCGATGAAGTCGAATGTACCGTGTACTTCATCGTAGAAGGCCATGTCTGTGCTGAAGGTCTCTACGAACATGTTGAGGTATGGACCGATGTCTGCAACAACACCACGGTCATCCTCTACGAATGTCATCGTCTCTGACGGGAGGTTGTAGTTGAGGTGGTATGTCTTTGCAGGATTGTTTGCAGTCACCATGATGGTGATGTTGTCGCTGTCCAGTGTGCGAGACAGGCATTCGACTGGATTTCCATTGAGGAACTCGAAGTCTGCAGCTGTCCACTCTGCAAGTACGTTGACCGTGCTCCTGGAGATGGCGCAGAGCTGCATGGAGGAGTTTGCCTTGCTGAATAGGAGGAAGTTTCCATTTGGAAGGAAGTGCACCAGGGTGCTGCCACCGAGCTTGAGTCCATTGGAAGCTCCTACCGAGAACCTGTTTCCCGGAACTCCCTTCTCCGTGTTGACTACAGCTGAGAAGTTCATTCCTGTAGAGCCGTAGGAACCGATCTTGTCCGTATAGGCTACAGCATCGAGCCTGTGAAGTCCCGGCTCTGGAGTCATCTCGTAGTTCATGCCTGTTGCCTGGTAGGTACCATCCACATACCAGTCCACTGTAACTTCCTTGAGTGTCTCATCCTCAGGCTCGAGGGAAATGCTTCTAGGCTCTCCTGCAGATACCTCGTCTGTAAGCCCCTTTATCGTACAGTATACAGGAAGGCCTGCCTCGTTGATCAGCTGGATCGATCCCGGAGCTGAAGGGAACATGTCGAGGCTGAATTCGATGTCTGCATGGGATGTCTTTCCCTCTACGATCCTTACTGCCTCGACAAAACCTGAAACGAGTACGTTCTGGCTGTGGAGCTTTCCGATCAGGATGTAGGAACCGGATGCGAGCTTGTCTTCTGTGAGGGTTGCAGTTCCCAGAGGCTCGTTCATTGAAGCATGAAGCTGGGTTGGCTCCGGAACCCCTTGTTTCTTCAGCTCGAGGGTGATTGTCGGAGCGACGACTCTTGCCTTGTCCCATTTGAGGGATACTGAAAGGTTTCCCTGACCTACAAGCTCCCCGAGCATGATTGTGCAGGTCGTGTTGGAGGCTGACAGGTTGAATGTAGTGGATCCCTGTACTATAGGGGCGTTCTTCTCATTGAGACCTGTTGCCTTGAGTGTCCATTGTCCGATTGTAAGTCCGTCGAGTGTCGCAGATGACTTTGCTGTGGTGATGCTGATCTTCTCATTGTTTGGACCTGTACCATCGATCCTGTACTTCTTCACCTCGAGAGGGAAGTCCGCCGGTGCGATGAGACGGGATGTGTTCCTGTCCAATACGATTCTCATGGATGCGGTGTCTTCACTCTCTGCGCAGGATGTGAAGACCATGAGGATTGCCAGTGCTGCCAGGATGCAGCTGATGAATTTCTTCATACTTTTCATTCTCCTTTTCCTGTTTATGCCTTCCTAGTGGAGAAAGATTGGAAAGTGGCTTGCTTTTTTGTAGGAAAAAACTAAAGATTCACTTATAGGAGATGTTTTCATGTTGCACAAATCCCTTATTGCAGTGATTCTCGCTGACATACTTTACCTTGTATATTGCTCCATGCAGAAAGGCATGATCCCAATCTGGACTCTTCTGGTCCTCGTTGTTGGTGGAGCACTTTTCTATATCATGACAGCCTTCATATCGGATAGGATGGTCAGGAAGGGGCTTGGAGACGATTCAGCCTTCACCGTCAAGGCCGGCATGATAAGGGAAACCGAGATGGTTGCCGGAGTCCTTTCCGTATCCAATGGAATGCTGATGTTCCATGTAAGGAAGTCGGATCTCGGAGGCGTCAAGCTTTCCTGGAGTGCAGAGGTCTCATCGATCGAATCCTATTCAATGGGAAAGGTGGACGAGTACCACATGGGCGTTTCCATCAAGCTTGAAGGCGAGGAATCTCCAAGGCTCTTCTCCTCGAAGAGGATCGGAGCATCGGAGGCTGAGTTCAGGAAGGCTCTCGGTTGGCCGGAAGAGGACAACAGCGAGGAAAACTGACCGTTCTTGCCCCTTACATGCAGATTGAAGGAAGTTTAGGCTTTTAGATATGAGAAAGCCTGGACTTCTTTTTTTATGCCTCATCCTCATCCTGATGCCGCTTCCTGCAGGGGACATGCATCTTTCGCTTTCGCTTGATGCGTCCGCACTGGACAGCTTCTTTGCAAGCGGAAAGCGTATCTCCCTTGCCTTCGGTATCCGTCGTGGCCAGGTTGGCCTCGAGATTCCAGTTTCCTATGGATTCTCGCTGGAGGAGGAGATCGGGGTGATCGACGCTGCAGCTTCCCTGCGGCTCTATCCCCTGGAGGATATCGGACTGTATATGGCTACCGATATCATCTCGTGGATACATCTCTTCGGAGTGGACAGCCCGGAGCTGAAGGATATCTATCCTCCGTCATTCAATGTCGGCTACACCTTCAACTATGGATATCTGCTCGTCGAGCCCGAGATCGTGTTCCAGAATCCACTTAGGCTTGAAGCCCAGAGTCTCTCGTTTCTTTCTGAACGGTTTCCATGCTACAGGGATATCTACTTCTCCCTGAAGCTTGGTCTCGATCTTTCAATATGAGAAACAGGAGGTAGTTATGACAATTGAAAGAAGAATCGTCAACTGGAGCATAGTCCTGCTCCTGATGCCTTTGATGCTCTGGTCCTGTTCACCGTCGCTATCAGGTCCTGAAGCACTCTCTGACGCAGTGCTCATCACGAGATCCTCTCGTCTCATCGGTCTCTATCTTGAGGATGTAACGAGAGCCCTTGGTGAGGAGAACCCGGAATTCCTGGATATCCTGGAAAGTGGAATGAGACCTGATGAGGTTGCGTCCCGTGCACTTGCCGAGGAGAACGGAAGGGAATACCTTGAGTTCTGCCTATATGCAGATGACTATGAGACGACTGAGGATGTCTTCAAGGCAGCTGAAGGACTTGTAGGGGAAGGGGACCTTGATCAGGTCAGGGAGGACATCAAGCATCTCGAGGAGCTGGTATTCGAGGATGCCGAGGAGGTTGCAAGGGGAATGACTGCAAAGCAGAAGGCGAAGTTCTACCGAGAGCTTACAAAGCTTGTAGTGAAGGCTTCCGTCCTACTGACAGCTGCAATCGTCTACGCATGTGTTCCGAACCTGATGTTCTGGGGAAAGGTATCTGCAGCTTCTGCATGTGCAATTGCGGCAGGAGTCCTCTCATCCACATTGATGAACATAATAGGATACTACCAGACGGATGGTGAGATAGGATCCTTCAAGGATTGGCTTGAGAGCGTAACGGTAGATCCTGCAGCTGCATGGGCAGTGGGAGCTGCGATAATAAGCACCAATGCTGCACTTGGCTACTCGCCTATACTCGTTGCGATAATACTTGGCGTATTTGCAATCTACGGAGTGATGGACGATGTCAAGCCTCTATTGAAGTATTGAGGTATCAAGCAGGGCCCCTGGCCCTGTTTGCCTTGTATCATTGGCTTCCACTTCTCGGGAAATCCACAGTCATTTTCCTTTCCTCAATTCTATTTTCCTGCCTCTTGTGCGATAATCCAATGTAATGGAGGAAAGTATATGACAGAAAAAGATATAAAGAAGCAGATGACCGACCGTTTCATCCGCTATACCCAGTTCGATACAATGAGCGATCCTGAGCTCTGCGGAGTGAAGAGACCTACAACCGATGGACAGGTTGTCATGCTCAAGGCCCTGAAGAAGGAGCTTGAGGATCTTGGACTCGAGACATACTTCGGCAAGGAGTTCGTCGTAAAGGGAACCTTGAAGGGTAATGTCGATGCACCTACAGTAGGCTTCATGGCCCATTGCGATACAGCAAGCGATGTAAACGGAAACAATGTAAAGGCCCAGTACCATGAGAACTACGATGGAAATGACATCGT
>SAMEA104404106__coassemble_904_pt1 | contig 25946 bp, 21 predicted proteins | sample SAMEA104404106__metabat2_high_PE_006 | metagenome-assembled genome bin SAMEA104404106 (sample SAMEA104404106) | Balaenoptera acutorostrata
GAAGATATCCCTGTAGATGTCTCCCTGGAAGATCAGGAGGTATGCCATGAGGAGTATCGACAGTCCGAATGTGATCTTCCATGAATCCATTACGTGGCGCTCGCCCTTCTTAGGGATGAGCGGTCCGTCTGTCATCTTGATGACTGGAGTTTCCTTTGGTGGTGCATTAGGGTCTACTGAGATGACCTTCTGCATCAATACTTCCTTCTTCAGCCTTTCCTCTTCTAGCTGTCTGGTGAAATTGTCCTGATCCATATCCATATTGCTGTATCCTTATATATAAGCGTAGAAATACCGAAGCCAGGCATTCTGGCCTCGGTATCAACATAATCAACCGTCTAGGCTCTGTCTATCAGACGAGACCCCACTTTTCCTTGAGAGCCTGGAGGGAACCGTCTGCCTCAGCGATTGCAAGACCTTCGTTGATCTTCTCGAGCAGTTCTGTGTTGCCCTTCTTGACTCCGATTGCGTAGTCTTCAGTTGTGAACTTCTCGCCTACGATCTTGATGAGGGAAGAGTACTTCTCGTTCTTGAGTACGAAGCTGTTTGCGATGAGGGAGTCACATACTACAGCTGTAAGGTTGCCGTTGAGCATGTCCTCGATTGCAAGTCCGATATCATCGTACTTCCTTGTATCTGTGTTGTAGTCATCGAGAGCGAAGTCGCCTGTTGTTCCGATCTGGACACCAACCTTCTTGCCTTCGAGATCCTGGATGCCTGTGATTGTGCTGTCCTTAGGGACAACTACTACCTGACCGACCTGTGCATATACTGTGGAGAAGTCGATTGTCTTCTTTCTCTCTTCTGTCACTGTAACTCCGGATGCTACGCCATCATACTGGCCGTTGAGGAGACCTGCGAAGATCGTATCCCATGGGATGTTCTTTGCTACGAAGTTCATGTTGACCTTCTCTCCGATGAGCTCTACGAGTTCAACATCGAAACCTGTGAGGTTTCCGTTGTCGTCGATGAACTCGAATGGAGGCCATGTAGCGTCTGCTCCGAAGACGTATTCTGTTTTCTCTGATGCTCCACCTGCGAATGCGAGTGTAGCTGCGACTGCGAAGATAGTGATGAATAAACCAAACTTTTTCATATTGCCTTTCCTTTTTCCTTTTGATGAGTCTAGGTATAAACCTTATGCATAAATATGTCAACAATATTCATCGAATATTCATGATTTTTTTGCTAATTCGCTATTTTACCCGTTTTTATACAGTGAATATGCATAATGAGCTGTTGCGATAACCGCCTTGGATAGCCTTTTGGACATGGAATATGCATCACTTCATGTCATTTTGGACAATATGGAATAAGAGGGATGGATTGGGAATACATTACAGAATACACTTCTTGCGATGAAGTGCGAATGAATATACAATTGGAGGAAAGGTTTATTGGAAGAGGTATTGTATATGACAGTATGCAAGTTCGGAGGCTCCAGCGTTGCTGATGCCAACCAGATAAGAAAGGTTAAGGCTATACTCGATTCTGATCCGGAAAGAAGGATCATCATAGTTTCAGCTCCAGGCAAGAGGTCTCCTGAAGACGAGAAGATTACAGACCTTCTCTACGCATGCAACCAGATGGTTAGAGATGGAAAGAGCTGCAAGCCTATATATGAGAAGATTGAAGCAAGGTTCATGGGCATTGCCAACGACCTGAAGCTTGAACCACGTCCAATCCAGGTGATGCTCGATGATGTAAGATGCAAGATCGATGCCGGCAGGGGAGCGGACTACGCAGCATCCCGCGGTGAGTATCTCTCCGCATTCGTAATCAGCCGTTTCCTCGGCTGGGAGTTCGTCGATGTGGATGGATTCCTCTTCATCAATGCAGACGGTACTGTAAATCCTCTGAGCTATGACCAGCTCAGGATGAGACTCGATGACGAGGAGCTCTGCTACGTACTTCCTGGTTTCTACGGATCGACCGATGAAGGACTGATCAAGACATTCACACGTGGTGGATCCGATATCACAGGTTCTGTCGTTGCAAGGTCCGTCGGGGCTGACATGTATGAGAACTGGACAGATGTCTCCGGTATCTTCGCTGCAAACCCTCAGAAGATTGCCGATGCCAAGGTAATCGACATAATGAACTACAGGGAAGTAAGGGAGCTCTCCGATTTCGGTGCATCCGTATTCCATGAGGAGGCAATCGCACCGATCGTAGACACAGGCATTCCAATCAACATCAGGAATACCAACAGGCCTGAGGACAAGGGAACACTCATCGTTCCCCATTCTGGAAGCAACCACCTATCGGGCGTTTCCGTAAGGGGAGGACTCAGTAGGATCCAGCTCAGACGCCTGATGCTCTTCAAGAAGCATGGAACAAAGCATGCACTTCTCACAATGCTCCATATCTTCGGCGTGAAGCCTATCTACACACTCACAGCAGTTGATTCCGTAGTATGGTACTTCGACAGCAAGAATGCAGGGGACAATATCCTCGAGGCAATGTGCGATAGACTCAAGAGCGAATTCGACCTGGATTACGTAGAGGTCGAGAAGGAACTTGCAGTGCTTGGACTGGTTGGAACCGAGATTCCTGATGGGGATGCTTACTTCAATGCCCTTACAGCTCTCAGGGAGAACGGCATCAAGCCGGAATTCATCAACTTCGGCTCTTCCGAGGTTTCCGTAATGTACGGTATCAAGGATTCCGAGAAGGACAAGGCCCTGAACGTTGTATACGACAAGCTCTTCAGATAGTATATCTACAGATTTGATGTAAATGGCGGACTTAGGTCCGCTTTTTGTTTGACGTTTCAACCTTTTGGATGGAATCTGTTGTCATAGGGATGTAGATATGAAATACAACGGATTCTACTATCGGCTTTTCAGAAGCTCGATGAAGAAGGTCATCGTAGAGAACTACGACAGGGCCTATGCAGACGAGATCATGAAGCGCAGCGATAAGGTCTATAGGGAGATTGTCCGGAAGTGTCCGGATATGGGACCTGGAAACCCAATGGCCTACAACCAGCTTTTCGCACTTGCCTTCATGGCACCTTACATTGCATCGGAGAAGAGGATTCCTCCTGAGACTGTTGCCCTCATGATGAAGAGATCTCTCTACCATGTGAAATGGTTCTTTGCAAGAACAGACCTCAACACTCCGAAGGGGAAGGCGGAGAACAGGAGGAACATCGTCAGGTACTACAGATGGTATACGCCGGAGATGGAGAGGAAGTATCCCGATTCATTCAAGGTGGACTTCGTAGGTCAGCCTTATGAGGGAGCTTGCTACTACAGGATCACCAGGTGTCCAGTGTGCTCATTCATGAAGAGCATGGATACGCTGGAGCTGATGCCTCTGTTCTGCGACCTGGACTCTGTAATGATATCCCTGCAGCATGGAGTTCTCCATAGGAAGGAATCGATTGCCTCCGGTGGCAGTATGTGTGATTACTTCATAACAGGAGATAGGGAAGACTGCAAGGATTGATTGATTCATGCCCTGCTTCGATGAGCAGGGTATTCTTATGGACAGAAAAAAGGTCAGCTCCGGAGAACTGACCTTGTATTGCGCTTTTATGCGATTAGCGGATTCTTGCCTCTGTCTCTGCGTCGAAGAATCTTGCCTTCTCCATGGAAACAACGAGGGAAACCTTCTCGTCCGGTGTAGGGACAACTGTTGGCTCGATCTTACCGACAACGGAAGCCTTGGTTGTAGCAACGTGAACCTGAGTCTCGGAACCGAGTGGCTCAACGATGGAAACCTTACCGTTGATTGTCTTGCCGTCGATTGGTGTATGTGTGTACTCGACGTCTTCTGGTCTGATACCGAATGTAACGTCCTTGCCAACGTATGGCTTGAGGAACTTAGCCTGAGCTGGAGTAACCTCGAGTCTGAAGGAACCTTCGTCGACATATGTCTTGTCGCCTTCAGTCTTGACTGTCATGTTGATGAAGTTCATTGGAGGGTTGCCGATGAATCCAGCTACGAACTTGTTGTCTGGCTCGTTGTAGAGCTCGAGTGGTCCACCGATCTGCTGGATGACACCAAGCTTCATTACGACGATCTTGTCAGCCATTGTAAGAGCCTCGATCTGGTCGTGGGTTACGTAGATCATTGTAGCCTTGAGTCTGTGGTGGAGACCGGAGATCTCTGCTCTCATCTGTACTCTGAGCTTAGCGTCGAGGTTTGAAAGTGGCTCGTCGAAGAGGAATACCTTTGGCTTTCTTACGATAGCTCTACCAACAGCAACTCTCTGTCTCTGACCACCGGAAAGAGCCTTTGGCTTTCTCTCGAGGAGCATCTCGATGTCGAGGATCTTAGCAGCCTCTCTAACTCTCTCGTCGATCTTGTCCTTAGGGAACTTCCTGATCTTGAGGCCGAATGCCATGTTATCATATACAGTCATGTGTGGGTAAAGGGCATAGTTCTGGAATACCATTGCGATATCTCTATCCTTTGGAGGAACGTCGTTTACGAGCTTTCCATCGATATAGAGCTCACCTGATGAGATATCCTCGAGTCCTGCGACCATTCTGAGGGTAGTGGACTTACCACATCCTGAAGGTCCTACGAGAACTACGAATTCCTGGTCTTCAATGTTGATGTTTACGTTATCGACTGCCTTTACGCCGCCATCGTAAATCTTGCAAATGTTCTTGAGTACTACTGCAGACATTTCTAAAATCTCCTTGGTTTTTTTATCTACACTTAGAAGTGTAAGACCCAAAATGCTTCCAGTCAAAGAATAAAAGTCCTTTTGAACCCCAATTTAGGCTTGTTTTCCCAGAAAAACCGTGTTTTACTGACTATATGGACTGGAATAGTCAAATAAAGGGGTATAAATGCCAAAAGTGTATACATCTGAAGAAAGAGATAACATAAGGACCGATCTGCGTTCTGCCGCTGAATACTGCCTGGCCAGATATGGAATAAAGAGGACGACGGTGGATGACCTTGTGAAGATGGTGAACATCCCGAAGGGAACCTTCTACCTATTCTATCCATCGAAGGAACACCTGTTCCTCGATGTACTCGATACATTCGAGAAGGAAGAGGAGGAGAGATACTTCGGCATGCTGCAGGAACTCGATGAGAACCACATCGTCACATCGCTTACCGAGGTGTTCCATTCCGTACTCATGAGCATATATAGAAGGGGGATCTTCCGCTTCCTTGAGCATGACCAGCTTGAGCTCATAACACGCAAGCTGCCAGTGAGCGAGAGACGCCTTCATAGCGTTGGCGAGATGAAGGGACTTAGCGAGCTGTTTGCAATCTTCTCGATCGACGACGAGGATGACATCGAATCCTTCAGTTCCGCATTCAGGGCACTTGTATATATCCTCCTCCACGACAATGAGGTGGAGGATATGGAAAAAGCCCTCAAGACGCTTGTCCGAGGGCTTGTGCTGCAGCTTGTCGAGTAGACTGCTGTCATACTATATATAGGATATAGGCTGCAGCAGGATATGTGTCCTGCTTCCTTCCTACTTTTCCTCTTCCTTTTCCTTCTTCATCGGAAGCAGGCGGAAGTGTTCCTTCTCCTCTGTCTCATCCTCTTCGATTGCAGGTGGTATTACAGATACCATTGCCTCGCTGATTCTCCTGTCCTCGACCTTTGTTACATGTATATGGAGTCCATATGCCTCGCAGTCGAGAGTTGTTCCATCCTTTGGAATCTCTGTAAGCTGGGAGTATACAAGTCCTCCGATTGTATCGAAATCGAGTTCATCCTGGTCAAGGGCTGTTCCCAGAGCCTCGTTGAGGTCGTCGATCGAGAGGGATCCTGAAACCTTCCAGAGATTGTCGCCGACCTTGGAGATCTCTGCATCCTCCTCCTCATCGAACTCATCGTAGATGTTTCCTACGATCTCCTCGAGGAGGTCCTCGAGAGTGATGAGTCCTGATGTCTGTCCATACTCATCGATTACGATTGCAAGGTGCTGCTTCTTCTGCTGCATCTCCGAGAAGAGCTTGTCTGCGTGGATTGTCTCAGGTACGAGGTATGCAGGTCTCATCATCTCTGAAATCGACTTCATGTTGTCGTCTGTGAGATTCATGAGGAAGTCCCTGGTATTGAGGATTCCCTTGATGTCGTTGATGTCCTCACCGTATACAGGGAGCCTGGACCTGCCTGATTCCTTGATTATGGCAAGTATCTCAGCATTGTGCATGGATTCCTGCACCGCTACCATCTCGCTTGGACGGATCATGACTTCGGATACGGTTGTATCGTTGAATTCGAATACATTCTGGATCCATTCCTGCTCATCTTCCTCGATGGAACCGGATTCACCACCGGCATCTACCATGAGCCTGATGTCATCCTCTGTAACCTGTTCATCGTCTCCATCTGTCTTGAGCCTCAGGAGTGCAAGCACTCCGTTCGTGCAGGCAGTGAGAAGCCAGATGAAAGGCTTCATGACTATTGCAAGGAACCTGATTACCTTGCATGCCATGCGGGCAACGAACTCCGGTTTCTGCTGTGCTACACGCTTCGGTACAAGTTCACCGAAGATGAGGGTGAAGAACGACAGTATGATCGTGATGATTACGACGGAAATGTTGTTGAGCGTTGCGTAGCTCAGTCCGATTCCCGTTGCCTGGAGTGACTGTGCCAGCCTGTCTGCAAGTGTGTTTGCAGCGAAGGCTGAACCAAGGAATCCGGCAATCGTGATGCCGATCTGGATCGTTGAAAGGAAACCTGCAGGATTCTCGGACATGTTGAGCAGCATTGAAGCTGTCCTGTCGCCTTCCTCAGCCTGCTTCCTGAGCTTGTTTGTATTGAGTGATATCACGGCAATCTCAGTTGCCGCAAAGAATGCGTTTACGAGTATCAGTATTGCCTGTATCAATAACTGTTTGGGTATGGATACCATTGTCTTAAGAATCTCCTCTTTATCGTTAAGTTGTGAAAATGCGGTTTCTGTCCACATTTCAGAGGAGCAGACAAGGTAGAACCTTTCTGCCGAATGTACTTAAAGGTACATCCTGGTCTTCATTCTCTAGATGTTTGTTGCCGGGGCCTGCGTCCACTTTGGCTTGATTCCTTTGCACGTACGTGCGGTTTGATATAGGACAAATATAATTGATAGAAGGCTGTGCCGTCAAGAGTTGCAAATGTGTCGTTTATGTGTAACTCTAGTCTATATATGGAAAAGAAGGCATGATATGGATAAGCGGCATCGGTGAATCGAACCCCGATATCGAGCTTGGGAAGCTCGTGTAATAGCCTTTATACGAATGCCGCATGCTTATGATGACTATACAACTTAATCTAAAGTAGTGGAAGGGTGTATTTCACCCTCGGTATATATGGGATGCAGACGTATCCTATATATGGAGGCTTCTGCAGGACTTATGTCATGAGAGATGTACATTTGTGTATGTTTTTTCGGAGTATTGGCATGATATGTCGGCTATCTATGCACAAAGCCATATATGTTCAACGGTTTTGTGTAGTTTGTGTGTTGAAGAAAGGTTTATTCACTTGCCCTTAAGTGAAAACTGAACCATAATTTCAAATGAGTCAACAAGTGAAAATATATAGGAACAAGCAAGGAGGTTCTTGCATGAAACGTATACTTACTATCCTCTTGGCAGTCATGATGCTGTTCTCCTTTATAGGATGTGATCCTGATGGAAGAGCAAAGCTCGCTGGCTATATGGGGAAGATGGGGCAGAATGTACTCGGTGCTGATACATCGGATGTCGACAATGTCGTCAAGGATACACAGCTCTCTGTAGATGACATCATCCCGAAGCCTGTGGTTGGTGGAGAATCAGTATCTGTCACTGAGAATGTTTCCCTCAAGGCTGAGACCAATACAGAGGGTAAGGTCGTTACGAAGGTGACAATCACAGGTCTTGATGTCGCCGTAGAGGTCGAGGGCGAAGTGGAGGCTGTACTTCCACCTATGAAGTCCAAGGATCAGACAATCAAGAATATCGGAAATTCAATCAAGAATGAGGAGAAGAAGGCTGAACTCATCAAGCAGATGAAGGAGCCTGTAACGGATGCTTCCGTCAAGGAGGCTGCAAAGGGTACAGCCATCATCATGAAGAGTGCACTCCAGCAGGTTTCCGATCAGCTTCCACAGGGCTCGGAGATTCCACCAGCAGTAAAGGATTCCCTGAAGAATGTAAGTGAAAGCCTTGAAGCCATCTCAAGCAATCCTGATACTGTAACTCAGGCTGATGTCGTTACACTGCAGCTTGTAAACAGCTTCGTTGAGACAGTTGCCAAGAATTCAGAGGCAATGAAGAACGGAGAGGTTCCTCAGGAAGTACTTACTGATGCAAACAACCTCTTCACAGTTTCCTCCGCTCTTTCAGAGGCAAGCAAGTTCAATCCCAACACACTCGTAGGTGCACTTGTTTCCGGAATGGGTAGCGAAACAGAGCCTGCACCAAGGTCTCTTGCAAGGGATGTTGCTGCTGACGGTTCCCAGATTCCTGGATTCAAGCTTCCAGCTGAGGCCCAGACATACATCAACGTTGCATACAAGGCAGTCCAGAGCGTACTTGCCGACAGCAACTTCGCAGAGACCAAGAATGGCCTGGGCTTCCACAAGATGAGCTATGAGAACTATGCAAACATGGTTGCCGGCAAGGTAAAGCTTAGGTTTACCGACGTGAATGATACTGAATTTACTGTAAAGCCTGTCTACGACAGCACAAATGAATATCTCAACTCCCGTGAGTTCAACGATTTCAAGACATTTGCAGGTCTCACACAGTATGCAGTAGCTACAGTATTCAGTGAAGGTGATGACTACTACAAGGCATTTGTGGAAATCCTCAGCAGCGGTAAGTATCACGGAAGAGAGTACATGGCTCCAATGGATACTTCAGGTTGGGCAACGAACGTCAGGGACCTGATCATGGACTTCGCAGCAGTGAACCCATGGATCTCTGCTCCTACAACCGAAGATGTCGATGTCATCCTTCCTGAAGGCTATGAAGGTCTCAGGAATATCGATGAACAGAAGTTTGGCGATCTTGCAATGGGCCTGATCGGAGGCAGGGACATCTTCGATCCTGCAATGCCGGTGAACGATGGTTACAGGCAGTACTTCAGGACAGCTTTAGATACAGTGAACAAGATGGTCGTCTTTACAGACCTCAGCTCCATTTCCAGTGTCATCGGAGATACCGACCTGAACTACGTGCTCATGGATCTCGATAAGCATCTTTATGTTGAACCAATGTATGAGAGCAAATGATGAGGGGGATGAGAATGAAGAAGATTATTACAGTTTGCCTTTTGGCTTTGATGATTATTCCTATGGTTTCTGCTGCTGACGTCAACAAGGTAGACCCTGAAAAGAGTTACGCTCTCGAGGTTGTTTCAGAGTACAATATGCCTCTGACTGCAAGGGCAAAGGCAATGGGTGGTGCAGGTATCGCCTTCCCTGGTAGGGCAGATGCATTCTTCCTGAACCCAGCAGGACTTGCAAAGCGTGGTACAGTGCTTCTTCCTAGTGCTGAAGTCACTCTCTACCATCCGTACGATATGCTCAATCCTGGTGAATCCGGAAAGAGCCTTGTAGATTCACTCATTGAAGCTCAGAACTCCGGGGACCCAAACGCATTGACAGATGCCATCGAGCCTCTTCTCGGCATGATCAAGTCCGGCAGAGGTAAGATACTCGATGTAAACGCACGCGTTGCATTTGACTTCGCTGGTTTTGCCATCGGCGTAAACGTAGATGATTCCGTACATACTTTCGCGACCGGTATGGGTGGTATCGACTCCACACTCTTCGATGAGCTCAACGTAACAGCAAACGTAGGTCTTGGACTCAGGTTCAAGATCGGCGACAGCTTCTGGATTGATGCCGGTGCAAACTTCCGTCCTACATTCAAGGCCTACTCTGCAGCTATCGGAGCAACAGATATCCTCGATGTAGTCCAGCCACCTTCAGATCCTAATGGAACTCCTGTGGATCCTGCCACATTCTTCCTTGAGAAGCTTCCGGTTGCAGCAGGTGTTGCATATCCATTCGATGTCGGCATCAACTTCGGCAACTCATGGTTCAGTGTCGGTCTTGTAGGAAGGAACATCCTCGGATCATACAACATGAAGGCCTATGACAACATCAACAGCTTCTATCCTAACTGGACCACAGCCTTCAAGGGAGGGGACTTCAAGATCTCCACTCCATGGACTCTCGACTTCGGCCTTGGTTTCAAGTGGGACAATGCATTCTTCAAGCCGACATTCGTAGCTGACTTCGTAGATATCATAGGTTGCTTCACTGATGAGAACTTCACAGCAAGGTCTCTCATGGAGCATGTGAAGCTCGGTGCTGAGATCAGACTCCTTTCCTTCCTCGACATCAGAGGTGGACTCAACCAGGGATACTGGTCTGTAGGAGCTGGCCTTGACCTTGCCATCATCAAGGTCGACGTTGCGTACTACTGGCAGGAGTTCGGAGAGAAGCTCGGTGACTATGGTCTCGATGCTGTCTCCGTACGTATCAACGTTGGATTCGATAGATAATATCATATTCAGACTTTTGAGGGCCGTTGTTGACAGCGGCCCTTTGTTTTTGGTGTTATACTGTTGATAGTTTAATTAGCGAGGTTGTTTTTATGTATAATAAGGAAGACCTGAAGGACCTGTTCTTCAGTGAGATCAGAGAAGCGCTGGGATGTACTGAACCAGCATGTGCAGCACTTGCTGGAGCTAAAGCCCGTGACCTCGTTGGAGGGCCAGTCTGCAGAGCTGATGTATATGTATCCAGGGATATGATGAAGAATGCCATGGGAGTTTCCATTCCAAACAGTGAGCTCAGTGGAATACAGGCAGCTGTCTCTCTTGGCCTGGCTGTAGGAAACAGCCAGAATGGACTTAATGTACTGTCTCTTGTGACAGATAGGGAAAGGGAGGAGGCTCAGAAGATCGAGGTTGATGTAAAGCTTGCATCCAATGTTCCCGCTCTATACATAGCCGTCAAGGCATACGGCGAGAATGACAACTCCTTCGTATCGATCGAGAACGAGCATGACAGGTTCTCACGTCTCATGAGAAATGGCGAGGTACTTGAGATCGGAAACCTCTTCCAGGATGAATGCTCCACAGAGCTCAACCAGGATTTCCTCGATGAGATGACACTTTCAGACATCGTAGACTTTGCAGAGCATATCGATGACGAGCTGAAGGAACTTCTCTACAGGGCTGTGGATACGAACCTCTGCATTGCATATGCAGGAATCGAATCCGATTGGGGACTCTCTGTCGGTAAGACGATGTCAGGTGAGATCCACAACATCAATACATTGGACAAGGCTATGAGAAAGGGTGCTGCAATGGCTGCAGCTGGAGCGGATGCCAGGATGGCTGGATCGGTTCGCCCTGTCATGATAAACAGCGGAAGCGGAAACCAGGGAATCACAGTTACAGTACCGGTTGCCATCGTTGCAGAGTTCCTCAAGAAGTCTCGCGATGAGATGCTTACAGCAGTTGCAATCTCCGAGACTGTAGGACTTGTACTTACAAACAGGAAATCCAGGCTTTCCGCACTCTGCGGTGCTTTCACAGCAGCAATCGGAACAGCGACGGCATGGGCATATCTTCTTGGTGCAGACCTCGGCCAGATGAACGATACCATCAACAACATGGTTGGAAACCTTACAGGAATCATCTGCGATGGAGCCAAGCGCACCTGCGCTCTCAAGATCTACTCATCCCTCATCGGAGCATCCGTTGCAGTGCATCTTGCCATGAAGGGCAAGTCCTGCAATGAGGAAAGTGGTATCGTTGGAGCCGATGCTCTTGAGTCAATCATCCATCTAAGCCGTATTTCCCACGAGGGAATGCAGCAGACAGACAAGACAATCCTTGATATCATGCTGGAAAAAGGCAAGAATAGGCATTGATGCAATATATAGCAATTGATTTTGAAACCGCTGCGCAGACGAAGGACAGTGCCTGCGCAATCGGTCTTGTGCGCTTCAACCAGGATGGTGAAGTGCTGGATAGATACTATTCACTGATAAGGCCAAAAAGCCTTGTCTTCGATCCTGTATGTACAGCTGTCCATCATCTGGATCCGATCGACATCGCAAACGCACCGACGCTTCCTGAGATCTGGAATGACATCAGGTCCTTCATAGGAACCGGAATGCCGCTTGTAGCACATAACGCTCCATTCGATATGTATGTATTGAAGGCAAGTGCAGAAAGCTGGGGACTTGGTGGAATAGAGGTAGACTACTACGATACCCTGACACTCTCGAGGAAGATATGGCCAGGCCTTCCAAGCTACAGGCTGACTTCCCTGGCATCCGACCTTGGATGGACATACGATGCGCATATGGCGCTTGATGATGCCCTGATATGCGGACGTCTCTTCCAGAGGCTCTGCAGGGAGAACCTCTACGATGAGCATGAGTTCTGGCGTTTCATGAAGAAGCTCTACAGGGACAACCATACCGGCTATCCCAAGCATCTGTCTGTTGTCCAGGATACCATGGACCTATTTTGAGCTCTTCATCAGGTAGAAGGCCATGATGTAGATGGTTATGACCATCGTCGGGATTATTACGCTCAGTCCAAGTACACCGAATGCCAGCAGTACAGTCATAGCTGAAAGCAGGATTCCCTCCAGGAATACCAGGAGGGATCCCTTCTTCTGCAGAGCCTTCCATCTATCGACATCGGTTACCCATTTGAAGTTGAGGCAGCAGGATGATCCCATCGGATTGTCCTTGTGCAGGTGTATTGCCTCTGCAATGAAGAGTATCGAGATGATACCCATTCCGATGACATCGAAGTTCGGTGTGTAGATTCCCTTGTTGTGCAGTACGAGGAGTACGACTGCTACCTCTGCAATTGCGAGGTAGGCAGTGGAGAGCATCTCTCCCTTCTTCGACTCTGTGACTATGTAGGTCATGAGAGCTGGTGTTGCGGCTAGAAGTGCAAGAAACCATTTAGACTTGACTGCTCCTCCAACGAACATCAGCTGTGATGGGAGGAACTTTAGCATTACTATTGTGGCAACCGTCGAGATTGCCGTGATGACGTATTCCGTCATCGCCTTCCTTGAAATCTGCATTATATCCTGTTTTCCTTTTCTGTATGCATGATATGTAGTCTTACCGAGAGGTATGGCATCAGGAATGTTATCCATAGTCCTACGAGTGCATATCTGAAGAATGTGCCAACGTAGTAGAGGGATCCTGGAAGCAGTACCTTGATGAGCTGTATGAGGATGACTCCGATAGTACCGAAGAGGAACCTCAGGACCTTCTCCTTTGTAGTTCCATCGGTCGTGAAGCCGACGAACCTATCCTCGAGTACCAGGCCTATGAGTCCTGCTGAGACCAGCAGGAGCATCTTAGTGAGGTCCGAGTATGCTGTCTCGTTGATGGCCTTCATCTGAAGAAGGATTATTCCAAGCGTTGCAGGAATTGCTGCAATCCAGCCGGTGATCCACATCAGGCGGTTCTTCCTATCGTATGTGTAGAGCTTCTCGAAGACCGGGGATAGGAATGCTGTTGCACTCAGTCCAAGTATCATGCCAACTGCAACATCGAGTGGCCAATGCACTCCAAGATACAGTCTGGAAAGCGGTACTCCTATAAGCAGGATGATGCTTGGAATCATGACCCATGCCTTCTTGAAGAAGACGGAGAGCGATGAGTAGAATACAGCCGATCCTGTGGAATGCCCGGAAGGGAAGGAGTAGCCAGTAGCTGTCTCGACCCTCTGACCCTTGATGAGCTCGGGGTATCTCTGGAATGGGCGGGGAACCCTGAAGATCGCCTTCAATGTGTTCATGACCGTCATTGCCGATAGCATATTGAAGAGTATTATGAAACCCTTTCGCTTGGAAATGCACCAATAGATCATTGTTACGATAAGTATCATTGCAACTTCCTCTCCGAAGAATGAGAGTGCGTTGGCAATGGAATCCAGTACGGTTGAACCGATTCCCTGGAAGAACAGCATTATATCAAGCTGCATAGTCGCTCCTTTGGCCTAGCCCTGTTTCTTTTCCATCATCTCGTCGTATCTGTCGAGTTCCTGAGATTTCCTTATGTCGTTCTGGAAGGATGACGGAGTGTTCCCTCGCTTCTTCCTGTAGAGACGCGAGAAGTAGAGAGGATCGGAATATCCCACAAGAGCCGAAGCCTCCTGTATCGGCATGTCCGGATCCTTCTTGATGAGTGCCTCGAAATGCAGCAGCTTCTTCTCGATCAGTAGGTCCTTGAACGAGAATCCCATCGTCTCCTTTACCTTGTGCGTAATAGTCGATGTACTCTTGCTTGTCTTCTCTGCAACCTCGCCGATCGTTATGTCCTTCTCTATGTTCTCGTCGATATAGTCGAGGATCTCCTCTAGTAGCTGAGGCTTGCGGAGCTTCAGCCTTGCAGTGGAGAGGAGGTACTCGATGGAGGTCGAGAAGATGTAGAGGATTCTCCTGAGCTGCTCCTCTGAATACTTCGGTCTCTCGTAGAATGCCTTCCTGAGCTCCTCCTCGGGAAATCCCGCTTCCTTCCACATCTCCGACATCTCGTGTGGAATCTCGTCGGACATCCTGAACTGTCCTAGGCATGCAAATGCCATCAGCTGCTTCTCTATATATACGGGAACGATTACCTCGCTTAGCCCTGCATGGCATCTGTAGGTGATCTTCTCCCCGAGTCTCCTGCACTTGGCACACATCCTCGTATCCAGTGCAAGGCACTTGTATCTTATGCCCAGCCTTGACTGGATCATGGAGCAGAAGTCGGAATCCTGCAGGTGGTAGCCGACAAGGTATTCGTCTCTCGTGACACTGAAGAACGTTATCCTCACGTTGAAGGATAGCGCTATCGAGTCGATGAGTTCCTTGACCGATGGGTCGAAGAATACCTTGAGGGTTGTATCACTTTGCTGCATGTATCCATTCTAAGACCCTTGGGGTGTAAGGGCAATGAGAATTTTTGCAGATTTGTCCATATTGTTGGCAGTAAACAACATTCACAGCAGGTGTTTTCGGGGGTAAGGTAAAATCAAGAGGTAATAATATGAACGAGAACTACGAGAAGGCTTTGGCCGTCATCTCCCATTTCAACATTCCGGGTGAGTGCGTAAAGATCAAGGTAAATACGCAGGGTCACATCAACACTACATTCGTATCCACCTTCGAATGCGATGGTGTCACAAGAAAGTATACACACCAGATGATCAACAAGAACGTCTTCAAGAAGCCAGATGAGGTAATGAGCAACATCGTGAAGGTTACCGAACATATCCAGGCCAAGGTAAAGGGCATGAGAAACGAGGACAAGAGATGTCTTCATGTAATCCCAACCAAGGATGGCGAGAGCTTCCACATCGACGAGAACGGTGAGTACTGGAGAACATACGAGTTCATCGATGATGTTAACTCATACGATTCCTTCTCCTCCATGGAGAGCGTCAAGAACCTCGGAAGGGCAATCGGCAAGTTCGAGAAGCTTCTTTCCGACTTCGATGGAGCTCAGCTCTTCGATACGATCCCACACTTCCATGACCTTGGAATGAGATACGGACAGCTCGAGGATGCAATCAAGGCAGATGTGAAGGGAAGACTTGCACTCTGCAAGCCTGAGCTTGACTACCTCATGGCAAACCGCGAGAGAGGCGAGAGACTCTGGCACGATTTCGAGACAGGAGTCCTTCCTAACCGTGTAACACACAACGACACCAAGATGAACAACGTCCTCTTCGACAAGGATACAGATGAGGCACTCTGCGTAATCGACCTCGATACCATCATGCCTGGAACAGTGCTCTTCGATACAGGAGACATGATCAGGACAGCATGCAACACAGGGCTTGAGGACGACAGGAACCTTGATAACGTAAACTTCGACAGGAACGTCTATGAGAACCTCATCGGCGGCTACATCGAGGAAGCAGGCGAGTTCCTCACCGATGCAGAGAGGAACGGCATCAAGGAGTCCGGAAGGACAATCACACAGACAATCGCAGTAAGATTCCTCACAGACTACATTGCAGGAGATACATACTTCCACACTGACTATGACGAGCACAACCTCGTAAGGGCCAGGACACAGATCAAGCTCATGCAGTCCATGGACGAGCAGTGGGACAGGTATTGATTCAGGAAATAAGGAGATAAGAGAAAATGAAATTCTATGATAAGTCCACAGGCTTCTTCATTGCAGATCCAACTGTGGATCCACTCAAGGGTGCATATCCTACAGTAAAGGAAATCAAGAAGTCACTTGACGGATATATCCTCTCCGCTTCAGGTTGGAGAGCCGTCTTTGCCGAGAGCAAGAAGGACGAGGACAATACAACTGAGATCACAGCTGCCGACAAGGTAATCACAGCAACTGTCGTAAGAGCTTTCGTACAGTGGCTCAACCTTCCAAGACCAAGGGTACTCATCGGATGTGATGCCCGCCCAACAGGTGAGGTCCTCTGTGATATCGTAGCAAGGACATTCATCGCACTCGGCTGTGATGTATCCAATCTCTACATCGCTTCAGCTCCGGAGATCATGGCATACTCCAACACAGGATACGATGCATTCTTCTATATCTCTGCATCCCACAACCCAATCGGCCACAACGGCTTCAAGTTCGGTTACAGAGGTGGTGTATGCAACAAGGATGAGATCGACGAGATCCTTCCGATCTTCAGGGGGCTCATCGAGAACGAGAATGTTGCTGCCGTTGCTCGGGACCTGTCTGCAAACATGGACCAGGATTCCTATCTTGATGTCCTGATGCAGCACGACGAGACAAAGCAGAACGCATTTGCATACTACAAGGGATTCGTCAAGAGAATCGCTACAGCCCATAAGCTCTTCAACATTCCTTTCGGAATCGTAGCAGAGATGAACGGTTCAGCTAGATCTGCCTTCGTAGACATCCCATATCTCAACCAGATGGGTGCAAAGGTCTGGGCAGTCAACGCATACCCAAGACAGATCGCCCATGCCATCGTTCCGGAAGGTGAGAACCTCGAGCTCTGCAGGAAGACACTTGAGGAGATGCATGCAAAGGATCCTGACTTCATCCTCGGCTATGTTCCTGACAACGATGGTGACCGCGGCAACTTCTGCTACACAAGATCCAACGGCAAGGCATACATCCTTAACGCTCAGGAAGTATTCGCTCTCGTTGCTACAATCGACCTTGCCCACCAGACAATGACTGGAGACAGGAACCCTGCAATCGTCGTAAACGGTCCTACATCCTCACTCATCGATGAGGTTGCAAAGAGGCTTGGCGGTGTTACGGTATTCAGGTCAGACGTAGGAGAGGCCAATGTCGTCATGCTTTCCGAGATCAAGAGGAAGGAAGGCTTCCAGGTTCACGTATGTGGTGAAGGTTCAAACGGTGGTATCATCACACACCCAGCTCGCGTAAGAGACCCGATGAACTCGATCATGTCCATTGCAAAGCTCTACTCTGTACCTGGACTCTACGAGTACCTTCTCGAGAAGCTCGGCGTAGAGAATCCTGGAAAGGTTTCCCTCGAGGCAATCATCGATGCACTTCCAAAGTACACAGTCACTCCTGCATTCAGCAAGGACGCAGTACTCAGGATCAAGTGCCCGGACTTCGATGCATTCAAGCTCAAGTACGAGGAACTCCTGCAGAATGAGATCGGTGATTTCATGGGCAAGGATGGATTTGCATCCTGGGAAGCTCGCCAGATCGAAGGTCTTGTAGAGCAGATTGGTGTAGGTCCTGAGTTCAGGAACCATCCTTCAACAGGTGGATACAAGGTAGTGTTCTACGATGAGAAGGGTGAGTATCTCGCTTACATCTGGCTTTCTAAGTCCAAGACCGAGCCTGTAATGAGAGTCATGGCTGACGTCAAGGGCGACAACCAGAAGCTCCACGACAAGCTCCTGAAGTTCCAGAGAAGCCTTGTTCTCCGCGCTTGCGAGATCTTCGACTGATATAATACCTAGCTTTGCTGAAGAGTCCTTTTTCCCCCGGAAGAAGGACTCTTATGCCTGCTGGGACCTTCCTTGAAAAATTTTTTCTGCAGGGTGTTGACAGATACTTCGTTTTTCTGTTAATCTCTCCTTGCTTGTGGGAGTAGCGAAGCTGGTTATCGCGCTGGCCTGTCACGCCGGAGATCGAGGGTTCGAGCCCCTTCTCTCACGAATAGAGGTAGATTCAATCGAGTCTACCTTATTTTTTTGCACTCTTGCCATGGAAAAGAGAAACGACACCGTTTCCGATGTCGTCTCTGCATCTATTTCCTATCGCCTATGAACTTGTAGCCATAGCCTCTTACCGTTTCTATCCAGTTGCCGGCGCCAAGCTTCATCCTTATGTTCTTCACATGTGTATCCACCAGCCTGTCGTAGGAATCATAGTGGTAGTTGAAGCATTCCTCCATGATCCTTGTCCTTGTTACCAGGTTCTGGGCGTTCTCGATCAGGAACGAGATTATCTTCCATTCACTTGCAGTGATGGAGATCTCCTCACCGTTTACGAGAATCCTATGCCCCCTTCTGTCGTATGTGAGAGTATCTCCATTCCTGTTGAAGTCTATCGATTCCCTGCTGTCCTCCATGCATCCGTCAAGTCTCCTGAAGAGTGCCTCGATCCTGAGTACAAGCTCCTTTGGACTGAATGGCTTCTGTATGTAGTCGTCGCAGCCTAGCTCGAATCCGAGGATCCTGTCGGATTCCTCGATCTTTGCTGTGCAGAAGAAGATGTGGAAGTTCCTGTAGGTCCTGTAGAGCCTCTGTGCAAACGAGAAGCCATCCCCGTCCGGCAGCATAACATCGAGTATCAGCAGGTCTGGAACCTGCTCCTTGATTGCCTCTTCAGTCTCTCTTATCGTCTCGAATCCAAGTGCGTTGAAGCCAGATAGATTCAGGTACTGTCTGACACCTTCTCTAATGACTTCATGGTCTTCAGTAATGTAAATAGTCTTCATACGGAACATGTATAACCCAGTACTGCCTGCAAGATAAAGACCAGATTTCTCTTATTCATCATAATTACATATTTTGAAAGAAATTACAGTTATGTATGATTTGTGTGAATTTCTGACGAAGTCATGGATATGAGTTCTCTGTACTCGCTTTCTATATCGTTTTTCGTATAGATTCATAGTCATATTGCCCTTTGCGGGCAATAAAGAAAGTGGCAAAATGCCATGAATTGCGGTATAATCCAACTAAGTAAGAACGATGCAGAAATGGAGGATGAACCAATGCGCATTTTAGTTACCGGCGGAGCCGGATATATCGGAAGCCACACAGTAATCGAGCTCTATGCTAAGGGTATTGATGTTGTTGTTCTCGACAACCTCGGAAATTCAAATCCAGAGGCTCTCAGAAGAGTCGAGAAGATCACTGGTAAGCCAGTTGAGCTGATCGTTGGAGATGTCAGGGACAAGGCACTTCTTGACAATATCTTCGAGACACATCAGATCGACGGTGTAATCCACTTCGCAGGCAAGAAGGCTGTAGGTGAGTCTGTAGCTAAGCCAATCGAGTACTATGACAACAACCTCATCAGCACACTCAAGCTTGTAGAGTCCATGAGAGAGCATGGTGTCAAGAACATCATCTTCTCCTCATCCGCTACTGTATATTCCGGAGACAATGAAGTTCCACTGAGAGAGAGCTGCAGGACAGGAAACTGCACAAACCCTTATGGTTGGACAAAGTACATGTCAGAGGTAATCCTTTCCGACATGGCCAAGGCCGATCCTGAGTGGTCCGTAGTCCTTCTCAGATACTTCAACCCAGTTGGAGCTCACGAGAGTGGACTCATCGGTGAGGATCCAAATGGAATTCCTGCAAACCTCATGCCATTCATCAGCAAGGTTGCAGTAGGCAAGCTCGACTGCCTCAGCGTATTCGGCGATGACTACCCAACTCATGATGGAACAGGCGTAAGAGACTACATCCACGTTGTCGACCTTGCAAAGGGCCACGTAGCTGCAGTTGAATACATGACTAAGCACAAGGGTGCTGAGGTAGTCAACCTCGGAACCGGTACAGGTTACAGTGTTCTTGACATGGTCAAGGCATTCGAGAAGGTAAACGGAGTACCTGTAAAGTACAAGATCGCTCCAAGAAGACCTGGTGACCTCGCTGAAGTATACTCAGATCCTAAGAAGGCTGAGGAAGTACTTGGCTGGAAGGCAACCCATACACTCGAGGACATGTGCCGCGACTCATGGGCTTGGCAGAGCAAGAATCCAAACGGATACAAGGACTGACATATAATGGGAGAGGGGATATGTGAAAGCATATCCCTTCCTGATTGCCTTTATACTGATAAACGTATATGAAAATTTTTTGGAATATTTTTCTGTATGGTGTTGACAGTATCAAGGGAAATTTGTAATATAACTGAGCAATGTGGGAGTAGCGAAGCTGGTTATCGCGCTGGCCTGTCACGCCGGAGATCGAGGGTTCGAGCCCCTTCTCTCACGAACAAAGGTAGATTCAATCGAGTCTACCTTTTTTTTGTACCAATCCATTCAATGTCATTCGATTGTCTTGCTTATGAGAAGGCGATATAGAGGCGCTGCAGCCTTCATGGATTGTCTCCCTGCAGTTTTACGTCTAATTGAATCTACGTCCCTGGAAAGCCTTGAATGAGAAAGGAGGAAGCTTTCACTTCCTCCCTGTATTCATTCCTCCTTACCTGGCTGCCATGATACGCAGTCTTCGTATACGCTTGGATCGGAGCCCGGTATCAGGATTGCTCCAACCGTCTTCTCATAGAACTTCTGAGGTCCTATTCCTCCGATTATCGCGTAGCCGTATCCTTCAGCACGAAGTGCGTGCAGGCAGGCGATGAGTAGTGCCTTTCCAATTCCCTTTCCCTGTTCCTCATCCCTTACCTGTGTCGGACCGAAGAAGTCCGGTGCTGTTGCATCGTAGCAGGCGTATCCCAGCAGTTCGCTGCCACGGGATGCAACATACATGGTCGGTGCCATCCTGGAGAAGCAGCATTCAGCCTCTCCCCTTGCATAAGGTCCTGTGAGTTCTTCCACCAGCTCGAGGATCTTCTTCCTGTCTGGCGGAAATGCCCTGTGGATCTTGATTCCCTTAGACTCCATCTTCCTCATCTCATCCTCGAGACTCGGAAGTCCATATAGCTTTACAAGCATGTCCATCTGTTGATTCCTCCCTTGGTGGAAATTGTAGCATAAGGGAAATACGAGTGCAAAAAATATCCGCTGACGATAGCCAGCGGATTGGATTGGATCCAGTTTCGAATCACTTCTTCTTGAGGTACTTGAAGGAGTCAAGGGAAACAGCTGCAAGAATGATGAAGCCCTTGAATACGAACTGGAGGTTTGTATCGATTCCGAGGAATGTGAGGCAGTAGGTAAGGGATGTAAAGATGATTACACCAAGTACTGCTCCAGAGATCTTACCGATACCACCGTTGAAGGAGATTCCTCCAACTACACATGCTGCAATTGCATCGAGCTCGAATCCCTGACCTGTACCAGCGGAAGCGTTAGCTCTGAAAGCCTCGAGGAAGGATCCACAACCGTAGAATACACCAGCCATCATGAAGACGCCCATTGTAACCCAGAATACTGAGATACCGGATACTGCTGCTGCTTCCTGGTTGCCACCGACTGCATACATGTTCTTTCCGAAGGTTGTCTTGTTCCAGATGAACCAAGCAACGATGATTGCGATGATTGCAGGAATTACAAGCTTAGGGAATGTCAGGTACTGTCCGTTGACTACACCGAGAACCCATCTTCCACCGATTGCATCCTTGATTCCGCTCTCGATCGATCCTACAGGAGTTCCGGATGTTCCGAAGAACAGGATACCGTAGATGATGAGCTGAGTAGCGAGGGTGGAGATGAATGGGTGCATCTTCAGCTTAGCGCAGAAGAAACCTGCAAATGCACTGAAGAGAACACAGAGGAGGATGGAGATCGTAAGTGCCATCAGGACTCTTGCGAACATAGGGATTGCTGTGAAATCCCATGGACCGAGACCGAAGAATGTAACGATGTTCATTCCCGGATGGAGGATGAGACCTGTTGTTACAGCACCCATTGCAACCATTCTACCAACGCTGAGGTCGGTACCTGCAAGGAGGATGAGTCCTGCTACACCGAGAGCGTAGAACATTCTGGTTGAGCTCTGCTCGAGGATCGTGAAGATGTTTGGAAGAGACAGGAGGTTACCCATTCCCTTCATTGGAGCTGCGATGATGCAGATGATGAAGAAGATGAGGATTGCGATGTAGAGTCCGTTTGAGAGGAAGAACTTCTGTGCGTTGAAGTTGTATACGAAGCTCTTGCGCTTCAGCATCATATCCTCACCGAAGTTGGACTTACCGTTACGGATCTCCCTGTTCTTCTGGACGTGGTCTACGAAAGCCTGGTTCATTGAAGCCTTGGACTTCTCGAGCTCGTGCTTATAGCGGCTCTTTGAATCGTAGAGGGCACTCTTGAGTTCGTAGGCTGCGATCTTCTGTTCCTGCTTGAGCTCGTCGCCCTGGTACTGGGAAGCAAGGGATGCCTGTCTGGCGGCACCGTCTGACTTGATCTTGGCGACTTCCTTCTGGTAGAACTCCTTTGCCTTGGCCATCCTGCCCTTCTGGCGAGCGACCTCTGCAGCTTCGATCTTCTTGGCCTCTACGTTTACGTAGGCAACAGCTTCCTTTGCAATGGAATCGATCTCTGCCTTGTTCTTCTCTGCTACGACCTTGCCTTCCTCGATTTCCTTCTCGAGCATTGCAACGGCCTTGGCTCTCTCTTCTTCACTGATGAGCTTGTTCCTCTTTACGGAAGCGAGCTCGATCTTGGCGTCAGACGCTTTCTTGACGCCGTCCTTGCGGAGTGCGCGCAGCTTTTCGCTGTACTCCATGACCTTCTGGTCTTCTCCGATAGCAATGTATTTCCTTGATTCTGCCATTTGGTTAACCCCTTACAGATACTTTGCTGAAAGTCTCAGCAGCTCTTCCTGGTTTGTCTCCTTTGTATTGACAACGCCAGCTACACGATGATTGCTCATTACAGCAATGCGGTTTGTGATACCGAGGATCTCCGGCATCTCGGATGAGACTACGATGATGGTCTTTCCCTGCTTTGCCATCTTGATGATCAGCTCGTAGATCTCGTACTTCGCTCCAACGTCGATACCTCTTGTAGGTTCGTCGAGTAGGAAGATGTCAGGAGACCTTTCCATCCACTTTCCGATGATTACCTTCTGCTGGTTTCCACCGGAAAGAGCTGAGATGAGTTCCTCGGAGGATACACACTTGGTGTGCATCTGTCTGATCTCTCTTTCAGCTGCAGCGAACATCTTCTGTTCGTTGAGGATTCCATGCTTCTTGTATGCCTCTAGGTTTGTGATGCATGTATTGAACTTGATCGTATCCTTGCCGAACATACCATTGAGCTTACGCTCCTCGGTGACGAGAGCGAATGAGTGATCCATTGCTTCATTGGAGGAATGGAAGGCCATCTTCTTTCCACCAACTACAAGCTGGCCGGAGGCGATTGTCCTGATTCCGAACATAGCCTCGAGAAGCTCGGACCTGCCGGCTCCTACAAGTCCATACAGTCCGAAGATCTCACCCTTCCTGACTGTCAGGTTGATATCCTGGAGGATAGGATTGAATTTCGTATTGAGGTGTCTTACTTCGAGAAAATCCTCGCCCGGCGTATTGTCTACGTCTGGGAAACGCTTGTCGAGTGATCTTCCGACCATTGCAGCGATAAGCTCGTTCATGTCTGTATCTGCTGTATGTTTCTTAAAGATCATCTTGCCGTCTCTGAGTACTGCGACATCATCGCAGATCTCGAAGATCTCATCCATCTTGTGTGAGATGTAGACGAAGGATACTCCCTTTGCCCTTAGTTCGGAAACGATCGAGAAGAGTTTCTTTACCTCCGGTTCTGTGAGGGAGGACGTTGGCTCATCGAGTACTATGAGCTTGGCGTCGTAGGAGACTGCCTTTGCAATCTCGACCATCTGACGCTGAGATACGGACATCGTTCTCATGATGGTCTTAGGGTTTACATTCATGTTCAGTGAGGCAAATAGGTTATTTGCTTCCTTGAACATCCTGGCCTCGTCGATCACACCCATCTTCTTTGGGTAACGACCTAGGAAGAGGTTATCCATTACTGTACGGTCCAGGCACTGCTGCAGTTCCTGGTGAACCATTGCAACACCACTTTCAAGTGCATGCTTTGGAGACGAGAAGTTTACTGGCTTTCCGCAGAAGTTGATCTGTCCTTCATCCTTGGCATAGATGCCGAAGAGACATTTCATCATTGTGGATTTTCCTGCACCGTTCTCTCCCATGAGTCCACATACGGTTCCTTCCTCGACTTCGAGGTGGATGCCATCAAGGACCTTATTCTTGGCAAATGACTTTGAAAGGTTGTTGATTTCCAATACTATGTCGCGCATTTTCCATCCTTAACTTTGCTTGCTGCCCATATCTCCCTGTGGACAGCTGTGGTCATCTATAAATGTAAGAAAAGGCGAAGGCCGCAGGGCCTTCGCCTATGCTTTTCGTCAAACCTGATAGGCTTTATCAGTACTTGAGAAGATCAAGGTAATCTCTACCGGAGTTTGTCTTGACCATGTTGATTGCGTAAGCATCATAGTTGTTGAGGTTTGTGAAAGCGTCGAGACACTTGGACTCGTTCTGTCCGTCACCCTGTACGATTGTGAGATCGAGGTTGAGGAGAGGAGCGTAGTATCTGAGTGCTGGGATGTAAGAGGATGAAAGGAAGTTATCGCCAGAGTTATAGACTGTGAGGAGAACCTTCTTTGCTGGAGCTGTTGTCTGCTTGATGCCAGCGTCTCTTGTTCCTGCCTTGTACTGTGTCCAGTTGTCAGCGTTTACACCGGAGTTAGCAGCGAGAACTGCCTTTGTCTCTGGGATGTAGTCTACAGGAGCGGAAATCTTGTTGCCGTACTGGTCTGGCTCTGTGATGCCCTTTGTCCAGACGTCTTCACCTGTGAGGCCGTCGAGGAGGTTCCTGAGAACCTGGAGAGTAGCTGTAGCCTGAGCGTCTACGTTCTGGGATACTGTACCTGTGAGCTTGCCAGCGCCGATTGCCTCGATTGCATCTGGGTTAGCATCGTAACCGAAGATAGGAACGCCAACTGGGTAGTTGGAAGCCTGGAGACAACCCATAGCCATACCATCGTTGTTGGAGATTACCATATCGATCTGGTCGTTGAACTTTGTTGCCCATCCGCCCATTGCCTCTGTAGCTGCGTTTGCATTCCATGTGGAACCATCTGTACCAGTCATAGCCTTACCTTCGAGCTCGACAACCTTCATTGTCTTGCCGCCGACTACTGCGGAACCTTCCTTGCTGACTGTTGGGTCTGTGGAACCGTTCCATGTGCCGAGTGCCTTTCTGATACCTTCTGTTCTAGCCTTGGAGTCGTTGTGTCCAACGTCGCCGATGCAGAGAACGTAACCGATGACTCCGTCACCGTTCCTGTCGAGCTTATCAGGATCTGCTGTTGCAAGGTAGTCAAGGATGAGCTGTCCCTGAACTGCACCACCACCAGCTGCGTCGAAACCGACGTAGAATGTCTTGTCGGACCAATTCATTACGTCCATGTCGATCTTACCTGTTGTTGGGTCGGATGGCTGTCTGTTATAGAATACTACTGGCTTGTCCTTGTTGAGGACTACGTCTGCTGTCTCTGCTGATCCGTTTGCGAATACGGATGTGAGAGCTACGATCATGACGAGCATGAATACACTGAATTTCTTCATTTTTTAAGTTTCCTCCTTTTGAAAACCTTGAGGCATGAATGTGCCTTACACTTTCATTACACCTTAGGATTGACGATAACGCAAGGAAAATTTACTGAAGTTTGCGTTAAAAAGTTATTTAAATGAAATAAACCATATTTTTGGACATTTGTTCATAAAGACCAAAGGAAGGGGATTCTTTTGTAGTTCATATACAAAAAACTGCACTGAAAACTGAATTTGTAATAAAGGAAAACAAATGAATAGGTGAAAGC
>SAMEA104404106__coassemble_909_pt1 | contig 25871 bp, 23 predicted proteins | sample SAMEA104404106__metabat2_high_PE_006 | metagenome-assembled genome bin SAMEA104404106 (sample SAMEA104404106) | Balaenoptera acutorostrata
GAAAACGCAGATTCAAATGCAGTTTTTCGAGGATATGTCATAAAGACAATGTAAAATCGGTTGACGGTCCTTGTTCATAGCTGTAGGATTTGAACATCAACTAGATAATGAACGGGAGCTTGTATTACAGGCTGAGAGTAGGTTGGGAACCTAGACCGTAAACCTGATTTGGATAATGCCAACGTAGGGACTCACTGCATGGAAAGTACACGGAGGCAATCTGAAGAGGATGAGCCTCCTTTTTCTTTATCTTTTCATGTAGGAGTATATCTATGCTTAAGGAAATGCTTGAGAACGTCAGGAAGAACTGTCCTCTAGTACACAACATCACGAACTACGTAACCGTCAACGACTGTGCAAACATCCTGCTTGCCTGCGGTGGATCCCCGATCATGTCGGACGACATTGCAGAGGTAGAGGAGATCACATCGATCTGTGGCGGACTCAATATCAACATCGGAACACTGAATGGCATGACAATCCCATCGATGCTTGCTGCAGGAAGGAAGGCAAACGAGCTGGGACATTCTGTACTTCTCGATCCAGTTGGAGCTGGTGCATCTACCTTGAGAACTGAAACAGCATACAAGCTTCTTGAGAATGTGGATTTCACTGTAATCAGGGGAAACATCTCAGAGATCAAGACACTTGCAAACGGCAAGGGAACAACAAAGGGTGTCGATGCAGACGTTGCAGATACAGTGACTGAGGATAACCTCGAGCAGGCTGTCTCCTTTGCAAAGGCATTTGCCGCAAAGACAGGTGCTGTAATTGCAATCACCGGTGCAATCGACATCATTGCTGACAAGGATGATGCATACTGCATCTTCAATGGCCATCCAATGATGAGCTCCGTCACAGGAACTGGCTGCATGCTTTCAGCTCTCACTACAGCTTACGTGACAGCAAATCCGGGAAATGCACTTCCTGCAACTGTTGCTGCTGTTGTCTCGATGGGCGTATGTGGCGAGATCGCCCATGAGAGACTCTCTTCCCTCGATGGAAACTCCAGCTACAGGAACTACATCATCGATGCAATCTACAACCTTGATGGCGAGACTCTCGAGAAGAGAGCAAAGACCAGGAAGATGTGATATGGCCAAGATAAGCAGGGACGCAATGCTGCTTTATGCAGTTACAGATAGACATTGGGTTGGAAGGCAGAGCTTGATGGAGCAGGTGGAATGCGCCATCAAGGGTGGAGCTACATGTATCCAGCTCAGGGAGAAGGATCTCGATTCAGGTAATTTCCTCGATGAGGCAATGGAGATGAGAGAGCTCTGCAGGAAGTACAATGTTCCATTCATCATCGACGATGATGTCGAGATTGCAATCAAGTGTGGAGCTGACGGAGTACATGTCGGTCAGAGCGACATGGAAGCAGGAAATGCAAGGAAGCTGGTAGGACCGGATATGGTTCTCGGAGTTTCAGCTCAGACTGTAGAGCAGGCCCTGAAGGCTGAGGCTGCAGGAGCTGACTATCTGGGAGTCGGTGCAGTATTCTCCACCTCCACAAAGCTTGATGCTGATGATGTATCACACGAGGAACTCAGGAGAATCTGCGAGGCTGTAAGCATTCCGGTTGTCGCCATCGGCGGAATCGGAAGGAAGAACATCGAGCTGCTCTCCGGAACTGGAGTCGATGGAGTTGCAATAGTCTCCGCAATCTTCGGCGCTGAGGATATCGAGAGTGAATGCAAGGTCCTTGCAGACCTATCAAGGAAGATGATAGACAGATGATCAGGGGAGCCATATTCGATGTCGATGGAACACTCCTCGATTCCATGGGAATCTGGGATACCATCGGAAACGATTACCTTCTCTCCCTTGGCATTGAGACCCAGGAGAATCTGGCAGAGACCTTCAGTACCTTCAGTCTTGAGGAATCTGCAAGGTACTACCAGGATAACTACAATGTAGAGCTATCAGTCGATGAGATCATCGCTGGAGTGAACCACCTCATAGAGACCTTCTATCTTGAGAAGGCCGAGCTGAAGAAGGGAGTAAGGGAATTTCTTGAACTCCTGAAGAGGGAAGGAGTCAGGATGACCATTGCTACTGCAACTGACATCAATCTCATCGAAGGAGCACTCCAGAGGTGTGGAGTAAGAGATTATTTCTCCGAGATCCTTACCTGCTCGATGGTCGGGAGGAGCAAGAGATACCCTGATATCTACAGGATAGCCCTGGAGAGACTGGGAACTGAGAAGGGGGATACCTTCGTGTTTGAGGATGCGTACCACGCAGCTAGGACAGCCAATGATGATGGCTTTCCTGTTGTTGGAGTGTTCGATCCATCCGAATCATCCCAGAAGGAACTCAGGGAAACGGCAGATATCTACATAGAGAGCTTTGCAGAGCTTACATCCCTTGAGAGATTCAATTGAATATATGCGGCAGATTGGGGGCACCACCTTCTGTCGCACAAGAAAAACTAATGCAGATCATAGGAGAAGAAAATGAAGACAGCATTATCAATCGCGGGCAGTGACTGCAGCGGAGGCGCCGGAATTCAGGCTGACTTGAAGACAATGACCATGAATGGGGTCTTTGCCATGAGTGCAGTTACAGCTTTGACAGCTCAGAATACAACCGGTGTAAGTGGAATCATGGAGGTTACTCCAGAGTTCCTTTCGCTTCAGGTCGATGCAGTATTCGAAGACATCAGACCGGATGCCGTAAAGGTCGGAATGGTATCTTCGGTTGGACTTATCGAGACAATCGGAGAGAGACTCAGATTCTACAGGGCCGAGAACATTGTAGTGGACCCTGTAATGGTAGCGACAAGTGGAGCTCAGCTCATTTCACCTGACGCCATCGAAAGTCTCAAGAAGGAACTCCTTCCAATGGCTACAGTCCTTACACCTAATATTCCAGAGGCTGAAATCCTTTCCGGAATGAAGATCACTGACGAGGACGACATGCTTGCCGCAGCAAGGACCATCAGTGAAAGCTATGGCTGTGCAGTCCTCTGCAAGGGAGGTCACAGGGTAAACGATGCAAACGACCTTCTCTATGCGGATGGAAATGCCAGGTGGTTCCATGGAAGAAGGATCGACAATCCGAATACACATGGAACCGGATGTACGCTTTCAAGTGCAATCGCAGCGAATCTTGCAAAGGGATATGACCTTCCGACTTCTGTAGAGAGAGCCAAGGCATATATCTCCGGAGCACTTGCAGATATGCTCGATCTCGGCAGGGGAAGCGGTCCAATGAACCATGCTTTCGATCTCGGCGGAGAATTCAGGAACTGACAGTTAAACAGAAAATCGGTATACGGACATCCTTGCTGCCTTCATGGATAGCTATGGCGTCCTGTATCCACATACCTCAAATTCAAGGAAAGGAAGACAATATGGAAAACAATACAAGAGAGAAGTTCGACGGATATGCAGCTGCATATGATTCATGGTTCATGGAGAACGATAGGATGTTCGAGAGTGAATTCAGGCTTTTCAGGAAGGCACTTGGAGACATCAAGGGAAGGAAGATGCTTTCAGTCGGCTGTGGAAGCGGACTTTTCGAGAGCCTAATAAAGGATGAAGGCGCTGAGATAGATGGACTTGAACCTTCCCGCGATATGGGAGCCATTGCAGAGAAGAGGGGAGTCAAGGTAGTCGAATACGGCACAATCGAGAATGCTGTACTCGAGGATGAGAAGTACGATGTAGTATATCTCAACGGAAGCTCCACCTACATGGAGGACCTGGAGCTCGCATTCAGCATCTGCAGGAAGGCATTGAAGAAGGGTGGAAGGATCATATCACTCGATGTACCTCGCGAGAGTGCATTCGGCTGCATGTACCTTCTTGCTTCAAAGCTTGGTTCCTTCGAGAATCCTGCACTGAAGGGAATACTTCCTTCATGCCCATATCCACTTGAGCTCTGCCAGGCTGGAGTATGGCATACAACAGAGGAGAAGATCGAGGCACTGAAGAACCTTGGTTTCCATGACTTCTCCTTCTACCAGACACTGCTGGCAAACCCAATCTACACCAACGACGAAGTCGAGGAAGTGGTTGAAGGATACAAGTGCGGTGGCTATGTTGCCATAATTGCAGAAAAATAAGGATGTCTTTCATGAAGCTTTCTGAACGTATATATGAAATAGCCGAGAGCCTGTGGCCTTCATGCCTGGAAAATCCCTTCGTCGTCGAGATGGCGAAGGGAACACTTCCCCTTGAGAAGTTCAGGTACTACATGCTGCAGGATTACCTCTATCTGAAGGATTACGTGAAGATCTTTGCAGAGATCATCAAGAAGTCAGATGACCTTGAGGAGATGCAGTATCTATGCAAGGTCATGAGTGAGACGATCGATGAGACTGCAAGGACCCATCTTCCATATATGAAGAGGCTTGGAATCAGCGATGAGGAGATCGAGAGTGCCAAGGCACATCCCTACAATTCCGAGTACACTGGGTATATGCTCTCTGTTGCAGAGAATGGAAGTGTACTTCATGGACTGACTGCTCTCCTGAACTGTTCCTGGGAATATGCATATGTCGCTGAGAACATGGTGAGGATATATCCTGAAGCTCTTGAAGGTGAGCATTATGGACTCTGGTTCTCAGGCTATGTATCCAAGGAGTACAGGAGGACGAACCAGGAGCTCATCGAGAGAATCGATAGGCTTGCTGAGAAAAGCAGCGAAGAGGAGATTGAATACCTACTTTCAGTATTCAGGAAGACAGCCTTCTACGACATGAGGTTCTGGGACATGGTATACAGTCTTGGAAATCTCTGATATCCACTGAATGGAAATGCCATCGTCTGATGGCATTTTCCATATCAATAGATTACCTTGAAATCTGTCCTTTCATGAGGCGTGATGATCTTCCTGTCCTCGAACTCGTCGATGATAACATCCTGTACATCAAGCTGAGTCCTATCGAGCACTACTGCATTGCGGTATGCATTGTAGCCACCTGTACCTGTTGCACGATAGCTGTTTACGACCATTGTAAATTCGCGCTCGGTATCGAGAAGGAGGTCATCCCCCTGATACTCAAGTCTTACGACCCTGTCTCCGACTGGACGGGTGATGTCGAATGAATAGGCAACTCCTCTCCAGTAGTCGTAGTTGTAATGCTGCATCTTCGTTCCGACGAAGGAATCGGAGATCCTGATGTTTCCATCCTCTTCAAGGACGAAATATGCTGCGGCCCTCTCCATTGCACTTTTCAGGTCCTTCGCCTTGATTCGGAACTTCACGAGTGTGTTTGCAAATGGATATGCTGAGAGTAGGTGTCCCATCTTCACATCCTCTTCAAGTGAGACAGGTACATTGAAGAGGGAACATGCAGAGAGCTCTGCGCCGACTGCATTTCTCTGTACATCGTTGATGAAGTCTGCAAGGCTGGATCCGTTGAGTGCACTGTGGAGCTTGCTCCTGTCCTCGAGGATTCCGTCGATGTGTCCGATTACGGTATCGAGATAAGTATCAAGCTCCTGCTTCACCGGTCCATAGAGAAGCTCTTTCATCTCAGGCTTCATCTCCTCTTCGAGTGTTGCCGAAATGATTTCCACCTCAGGCCTCTTTCCCTTCTCAAGTACGATCTTGGCAGCTCTCTGGCATTTTGTGCCGGTCTGGAGAGTAATGGACTTACCGAGCATCTTAGGCTGTATGATTACATGCTGATGAGCTGTGAGAACCATGTCGTAGCCAAGCTCACATAGCTCGTCACCCCTGTTCTCCTTCAGGTTTCCCATTCTCGTCTCGTCGAATCCACCGTGGTAGATGAGTATTCGGAAATCCACATCCATGTCCCTGGACTCCTCGAGAACCTTCCTTGCCTCCTCTACGCAGTCTATTATCTCGATTCCCTCAAGGTTCTCTTCCTTCTCCCAGACGTTTACATAGTCTGAGACGACTCCGGATATGAGTACCTTCACTCCATCCCTGAATTCCCTGACGACATATCTCTGGTGTCTGAGACCGAACCTGTGGTCGACGAGGTTTGCGCAGACTACATCCGCATCGAGCTCGTCCATGAACTCCTTCAAGAGCTCTGGTCCATAGTTGAAATCGTGGTTTCCCGGGACGAATACTCCAAGTCCTCCGATGTTGAAGGCCTTGGCTGCTGTAAATGGACGCCTGTTCCTTGTTACCTCGTAGCGGATCAATGGGGATCCCTGGAGTACATCCCCTCCATCCATTACAAGGTCTGCATCCCTGAATGATGCTGAGAGCAGCCCGTATCCCATCGGGATGTTGCTGTTGCCCTGATGGTCGTCTGGGTAAAGGTATGAGTGTGTATCTGATGTGTAATATAAAGTTGCCATAAGTTCCTCTTTGGAGTTAACCCTGCATTCCTGATGCATCGGGAATCTGAATTATAGCATCATAGGGAAGTTCTTTACAGTTGGTGTATTCCTGTGCATTCATGCACATTTGTGTGAATCCTGATTGCACTGAATGTAATCTGGCTATACTATCTTATTGGGAAAGCGTATTTCCGGGGATGTAGATGAAATATCAGATGAATGAGAGAGTATACCATTTCGCGTACTCTACACTGATCAGGAGTGCAGGACTTCCAGGAGATGTAAGGAAAGCCTTGAAATCTGAATACCGCAGTATAATGGAGCGGGCCAAGGACATAGGACAGAAGAATACACTTCTTGGATCCTATACCCTATGTGCATTCTTCATTGCATTTGTCAGGACATCGGGCAAGAGTCCTGAAGAATGCTATGGAATCCTTGAGGAAGGAGTCCGTGGATCCAGGCTTTTCAGGATGGCATTCGGAGATGCCGATTCGTACCTGTCTGAAAGGAATATGGCAAAGAGGAGGATATGGGAGAAGGAGACCCATCAGAGAAGGTATGAGAACGACTGGGTTGTGGATGTACTTGGACCTTCTGATGATTATGACCTCGGCTACGACTATACTGAGTGTGGAGCCCTGAAGCTATGCAGGGATGAAGGTTGCCCGGAGCTTGCAGGCTATCTATGCAGGCTCGATTTCCTCCTTTCCTCCCAGATAGGACTTGAACTCAGGCGTACGGGAACATTGGCAGATGGTGCATCAAGATGTGATTTCCGCTTCAGCCGCAGGAAAGAGTGAATCTTAATACAATCTTAATGTCATAATGTGTATCTTTAAGCCAAAGTTAATATGGTTTTCTATATGCTGTCCGTAAGGAAGGATAGGCTATGGAAGAAAGGAGCAGGGAGGAGAATCTACTCTATGCAATCTACTACATCCTGAGGTATGTAGATAGGACACCTGGATTCTTCTCGTTCGGAGACCGTGAGATCCTGATCACATATCCTGGATCCATAACGGATCTCCAGCAGCTCATAGATGATTCCGGAGATATCGTCCCGAGGATGATATCAGAGTATCATGTACGCTTTGCAGGATTCAGGGAGATGAAGGACTACAGGGAATTCGCGGCCTGGCCGGAAAAGGGATTCCTTGGCTGGAACATAGTGCTTGAGCCAAGGCAGAAGAACTATGTAGTCAACGAGCTATCCTTGAGACTCCGCTTCGAGGACAGAAGTGAGCGCAACAGCCTCTTCTCGCTCCTGAAGACACTGGATTTCAGGAATTCCAGATTGGTACTTGAGCGCAATCCATACACCGAAGAGCATTTCAGGTCAGATGTAAGGGGCTCGAGATACATCTTCAAGACGATTGCAGATGCATGCTCGGACAATGCAGATGGCATCGTCTATGACATGAACCATGAACAGCTGAAGGAGCTGTTCACAACATACTTCCAGACTGGGCAGGACTCACTGGAACTCTATTACATATACGAGTACGGGGTATATACCATGGCCCTTATGGTAGGGCTGAGGGAAAGCCTTGCGGAGAATGGCATATATCTCCAGCGTACAGGAAATACAATCGAGATGAAGAAGGGAAACTCGAGGATACGCCTCTCAGGTGATTCTGAATCATATGCTGAAAGGCTCATCCTGAATCTCATCTTCGATTCCGACGGACAAGAGGCAACTGTAGACCTATGACACAGAATGACATTGCAGATGAACTGTTGAGGAAGGTTATGACCATGGAAGGGGGAGATTCCTCGAACCGTGGCAAGCTGAAGATCTTCTTCGGATATGCAGCTGGAGTCGGTAAGACATATGCCATGCTGCAGGCAGCACATGTGCTCAAGGACCAGGGAATCGATGTCGTTGTAGGTTATGTTGAACCTCATGGAAGACAGGAGACGGAAGCTCTTCTGGAAGGTCTCGAGCAGATTCCATTCAGGAATGTAGGCTACGGAAATATTGTCCTCAGGGAATTCGACCTCGATGCTGCACTTGAAAGACATCCTGAGGTCATCCTGATAGACGAGCTTGCACATACGAATGCAAAGGGCTGCAGGCACAGCAAGAGATACCAGGATATCGAGGAAGTGCTGAAGGCTGGAATCAACGTATATACTACAGTCAATGTCCAGCATATAGAATCACTCAACGACCAGGTGGCATCCCTTACAGGCGTAACTGTCCGTGAGAGGATACCGGATGGAATCTTCGACTCTGCAGACCAGGTAGAGCTTGTGGACATAGAGCCGGATGAGCTCATAGCCAGACTCGAAGAGGGTAAGGTATACAGGAACATCCAGAAGGACAATGCCCTCTCCAACTTCTTCGTACTCGAGAATCTCGTAGCACTCCGTGAGATTGCACTTCGCCGATCTGCTGACCGTGTAAACCGAAAGTCGGCAGAGCAGGGACTTGAGCATCATTCGGGATATACAAACGAGCATGTACTTGTATGTCTCTCCTCTTCCCCTTCGAATGCGAAGATCATAAGGAATGCTTCCCGTCTTGCATTGGCATTCAATGCAAACTTCACAGCACTCTATGTCGAAAGCCAGCCACGCGACCAGCTTCGTGCAAACGACAATTCCCGCCTCGAGAAGAACATGAGGCTTGCTAAGCAGCTTGGAGCTGCAATAGATATAGCATATGGTCAGAATGTCGCCGAGACGATCTCGAACTACGCAAAGCAGTTCAGGGTAACCAAGGTGGTTCTTGGTAGGTCCGGCAATCGAGGGATTCCGGGAATCAGGCCAAACCTTGTGGACAAGCTGTCCCAGGAGGCATCGAACCTGGACATCTACGTGATTCCAGACACGAACATGACGAAGGCAAGGAGCTTCAAGTGGCTCCTCAGGTCCTTCCATATCTCCAGGTCGGAACACTTCTGGAGAGACATCGCCATTACCATAGTCACTACGGCAGTTTCGACACTCCTATGTCTGCTTCTCTACGGACAGGGCATCACTGAAGTCAATATCGTGACATTCTATATCTTCGGCATCCTCGTGAACGCAATGTTCACCGATGGCGTAGGATTCTCGTTCATATCATCATTGCTGTCGGTCCTTGCATTCAACTTCTTCTTCACCGTCCCACGCTTCACGCTGCATGCATACGGGGTGCAGTATCCACTGACATTCCTTGTAATGTTCCTCTCCGGCTTCTTCACATCAACGCTTGCAAAGAAGCTCAGGAAGCAGACCAGGGAAAGCATGAATACGGCATATAGGATGACACTGCTGTTCGACATGAACAAGCTTCTGCAGAAATGCGACCATGAAGACGAGATCATAGAGGTGACTGTCGACCAGATCAGGAAGCTCCTTGGCAAGGACATAGTATACTACCCGGCAGAGAATGGTAGGCTGATGAGCCCAAGGGTCTATGCATCAAGCCATGAGAACGAGATGAAGCTTACAGGTGAGAAGGAGGAGAGTGCAGCTCAGTGGGTATACATGAACAATGCAATGGCAGGAGCCACTACTGATACACTCTCTGCCTGTAACTGTCTCTACTACTCTGTAAGGGTCAGCAACCGAGTATATGGAGTTATCGGAATAGAGATGATGGATGGAATATCCATCGTAGGACTTGAGAGGAACCTTACGATCACGATCCTGGGAGAATGCGCGCAGGCTCTTGAGAAGCTGAGGATCACGAGGGAAAGGGAAGAGGTCAGGACGATCGCCAAGAACGAGCAGATGAAGACCAATATCCTCAGGTCCATCTCCCATGACCTAAGGACTCCTCTTGCCTCGATCAGCGGAAATGCCGACCTTCTCCTGCATGACAATGGAAGCATGACGGATGAGAACAGGGATAAGCTTGCGATGCTGATCCGGGATGATTCCATCTACCTCATAAACCTCGTGGAGAACCTTCTGTCGGTATCGAGAATCGAGAATGGTTCGATGGCACTCCGCCTGAATCCCGAGATTGTCGACGAAGTGATAGACGAGGCTGTAAGCCATGTGAGAAGATATGACTGTACATACAGCATCGACGTTGTACATAATGATGATATAATCATGGCAGACATGGATGTACGCCTCATTGTCCAGGTCCTCATAAACCTGATAGACAACGGCATAAAGTACTCCGGAGGAGATGCGAAGATAGTGATCTCGAGTGAGGCTCGGGATGGCAAGGTCTACATAAGCGTTGCAGACAACGGAATCGGAATCAGCAACGAGAACAAGAGCAGGATATTCGAGATGTTCTACACAGCTACGAACAAGGTATCCGACAGCAGAAGGTCCATGGGACTTGGACTTGCACTCTGCAAGTCCATAATATCCGCCCATGGTGGAGATATCCAGGTCACGGACAATAATCCGACAGGATCCGTCTTCACCTTCAGTCTCAATGCGAAGGAGATAAACATAGATGAATAGGTTTTCCGTCCTATCGATAGAGGATGACAAGGCAATCAGGAACCTGATTTCCATAACACTTGAAAGCCAGGACTACCGCTACTATACTGCAGCATCCGGCGAGGAGGGACTGCAGCAGGTTGCGCAGAGGACCCCGGATGTGGTCCTCCTGGACCTTGGTCTTCCGGATATGGATGGCGTGGAGGTCATCAGGAGGATAAGAAGCTGGTCGAATGTCCCGATCATTGTCATAAGTGCAAGAAGCGAGGACAGCGACAAGATCGAGGCACTGGATGCAGGTGCTGACGACTATCTTACAAAGCCATTCTCTGTAGATGAGATGCTTGCTCGTCTCAGATGTGTATTGCGTAGGATAAACCTTGTCGAGGGACAGAATGCTAAGGCCAGCAGCATATTCGAGAATGGAGAGCTGAAGATAGACCTCCAGGCAGGATGTGCCTACCTCGGGGATGAGGAGATGCACCTGACTCCGATAGAGTACAAGCTTCTGGTGCTCCTTGCACAGAACGAGGGAAAGGTACTTACACATTCCTACATCACGAAGCAGGTATGGGGCTCAAGCTGGGAAAGCAATGTAGCTTCTCTTCGTGTCTTCATGGCAACGCTGAGGCGTAAGCTTGAGAAGGGAAAGGTATCATGTCCATGCCTACAGACCCATGTAGGTATCGGCTATCGCATGATTAAGCTTTAATTCATTATATCTGATAGAATTATTTCAATTGAAGGTACTCTGCCGGTATCGGTGGGGTACTTTTCTTAATATATCTTTCCCCAAATCTTTATGCTTTCTTAACGGAATTTTTACGCAATCTTAATGAGAGGCATTGCAAGTTTAACACCCGTTTATAATCGAAGAGACTAAAGTGTTTGTTGTCATGGGGAGGATGAGTCCTTCCCAACATTCCTTCCATTTTCAACGGAAGGAAAGGAGATAGGAAAATGTTGATGAATATATTGATGATTCTTCTGATCATTGCTTCATTCGTCGGAATCTACTACTTCGTGATCTGGTGTCTGAAGCTCACTGGCCTGGAGGATGAATGATATGTCTCTAGGAACGATTTTCTTCATAGTCACGGTCATCTTCCTTGGCGGATATCTATTGTACGCCCTGGTGAATCCGGAAAAATTCTAATCTGATAAGGTAGGTACAGATGTTACAGATAATCCTATTCCTGGCAATATTCGTAGCAGCGATCATTCCAACCGGTCGCTACATGTTCAGGATTGCAACAGGAAAGAATACGCTTGGAGACAAGGCCTTCAGCGCAGTCGAGAGATCCTTCTACAGGATATGCAGGATCGACAGCGAGAAGGATATGGACTGGAAGGAGTACACGCTCAGCCTCGTACTTGTAAATGCCTTCATGGTCCTCCTTACATTCCTTGTACTCCTTGTACAGGGAAGTCTCCCATTCAACCCGAATGGAATCGGTGGAATGAGTGGAGACCTCTCCTACAACACGGTAATAAGCTTCATGACGAACACGAACCTGCAGCACTATGCAGGTGAAAGTGGCTTGAGCTATCTTTCGCAGATGATCGTCATCACATTCATGATGTTCACCTCTGCCGCTTCCGGCTATGCAGCATGCACTGCATTCGTAAGGGGAATTACAGGTCAGGGTGGACATAAGATGGGAAACTTCTACAAGGACCTCGTGAGAATCACGACAAGGATCCTCATCCCATTCTCAATCATAGTCGCACTTCTGCTGATCCTCTCCGGTACTCCTCAGACATTGGGAGCCAATGTAGAGCTTGAGACAATCGAGGGAACTGAGCAGCTCATTGCAATGGGACCGGTTGCATCGCTTGAGTCCATCAAGCACATCGGTACTAACGGTGGTGGATTCCTTGGAGCAAACAGCTCTACACCAATCGAGAACCCAACAGTATTCACGAACATGCTTGAGATGCTTTCCATGATGCTGCTTCCTGGTTCCATGGTCGTCATGTTCGGCCTCATGTACGAGGAGAGCCGTAAGGAAAGAGGACTCAAGACCAGAGGAAAGGTCTTCGGATCCGAAGGTAGGACTGTCTTCATTGCAATGGCAATCATCTTCCTCATCGGTCTTACAGTATGTGTTGTATCCGAGCTCAACGGAAATCCGATGTTCACAGAGCTTGGACTCCAGGATGCCTCCAACATGGAAGGCAAGGAGATGAGGAACGGTGTCGAGCAGTCAGCTCTCTTTGCAACCGTCACGACATCCTTCACAACAGGATCTGTCGACTCGATGCACGACTCCATGACTCCACTTGGTGGCATGATTCCAATGCTTCATATGATGCTCAACCTGGTATTCGGAGGTAAGGGTGTCGGTCTCATGAACATGATCATGTACGTGATCCTCACAGTCTTCATCTGTGGACTCATGGTAGGAAGGACTCCTGAGTACCTTGGAAGGAAGATCGAGGGACGCGAGATGAAGCTTACAGCGCTTGCAATCATCGTACATCCACTCCTGATCCTTGCCTTCAGCGCACTTGCAACTGCAACGGAAGCAGGACTTGCCGGAGTGACAAACCCAGGTTTCCATGGACTTAGCCAGATCGTATACGAGTACTCATCATCTGCTGCAAACAATGGTTCCGGATTCGAGGGCCTTGCCGACGGATCTGTATTCTGGAACGTAACGACTGGACTTGTAATGTTCTTCGGAAGATATCTTCCAATCGTACTCCAGATGGCAGTTGCAGGATCCCTGATGAAGAAGAGATTCGTCAACGAGTCTGCAGGAACCTTGAGAACAGATACCATGACATTTACCTTTGCCCTGGTATTCATCGTCTATGTATTTGCTGCATTGACATTCTTCCCTGTATTGGCACTTGGCCCAGTAGCCGAGCATCTCTCACTGATGAGCCTCTAAGGTAGAAGGAAGGTATAATGAAAAACAACAATAGAACAAAGTTCATCACCAAGGACATCATGCGTTCCGCTGTGAAGGATTCCTTCAGGAAGCTGAATCCAAGGTCGATGATGAAGAATCCTGTCATGTTCGTAGTAGAGGTAGGATTCGTAATAACAATACTTCTCGCCCTGTTTCCAGCTCTCGGTGGATCTGAGGGTGAGATCGCTGCAACCCAGAGAGTATTCGATCTCATAGTTGCAATCATACTTTTCCTGACTCTCCTCTTTGCAAACTTCGCTGAAGCTGTTGCAGAGGGAAGGGGAAAGGCACAGGCTGCATCCCTCAAGAAGACACAGAAGGATACACAGGTCGAGAAGATCCTGAAGGATGGATCCTCTGTAATCGTAAGCTCCTCGGAGCTTCAGAAGGATGATATCGTAATCGTCCATGCCGGCGAGGTCATCCCAAACGACGGCGAGGTCATCGAGGGAATCGCATCGGTTGATGAATCTGCAATCACAGGTGAGTCCGCACCTGTCGTAAGGGAATCAGGTGGAGACTTCTCATCTGTAACCGGTGGAACGACAGTTGTTTCCGACTATCTGAAGATCCGCATCACATCTGAGCCGGGTTCATCATTCCTCGACAAGATGATTGCACTTGTAGAGGGAGCTTCCAGAAAGAAGACTCCTAATGAGATTGCACTCAATACACTTCTTGTGTCCCTTACGATCATATTCCTGATTGTAGTCGTCACACTTCTTCCAATCGGAGACTTCTCCGGTGTAAGACTCAGCATCTCGACTCTCATTGCCCTTACAGTATGCCTTATCCCGACTACGATCGGAGGACTGCTCTCCGCAATCGGCATTGCTGGAATGGACAGGGTAACGAGATTCAATGTAATCGCGACTTCCGGTAAGGCTGTAGAGGCATCTGGAGACGTCGATACGATGATTCTCGACAAGACCGGAACAATCACCTTCGGTAACCGTATGGCAGCAGACTTCATCCCTGTAAAGGGAGTTGCAAAGGACAGCCTCGTGAAGGCCGCCATCATCTCTTCGATGTTCGACGATACTCCGGAAGGTAAGAGCGTAATCGAGCTTGGAAGGAAGATGGGCTACAACATCGCAAAGCCTGAAGCCACTTCCATCATGGAATTCACAGCTCAGACGAAGATGAGTGGTGTGGACCTATCTGATGGAGTTGTCATCAGGAAGGGAGCTGCCCAGGCAATTGCAGAATATGTTACTGCAAATGGCGGCAGGATTCCAAAGGACCTCCAGAGCATCGTAGACAATGTCTCCGGTCTTGGTGGAACACCTCTTACAGTATGTCTCAATGGTGTGGTCCTGGGAGTAATATATCTCAAGGATACCGTAAAGCCGGGAATGAAGGAGAGGTTCGACAGACTCCGTGCAATCGGAATCAGGACAATCATGTGTACAGGAGACAATCCACTGACAGCTGCAACTATTGCAGAGGAGGCTGGAGTCGATGACTACGTCGCAGAATGCAAGCCTGAGGACAAGATCGCAATCATAAGACGTGAGCAGGCCGAAGGAAGGATCGTTGCAATGACCGGAGACGGTACGAACGATGCTCCAGCACTTGCACAGGCAAACGTCGGTATCGCAATGAACTCGGGAACACAGGCTGCAAAGGAAGCTGCCAACATGGTAGACCTCGACAGCAATCCAACGAAGCTTCTCGAGGTTGTAGAGATCGGAAAGCAGATGCTGATCACTCGTGGATCCCTCACAACCTTCAGTATCGCAAATGATATTGCAAAGTACTTTGCAATCATACCTGCTATGTTCATGATTGCGATTCCTGAGCTTGGCGTACTGAACATCATGCATCTTGCAACTCCATCGAGTGCAATCCTCTCGGCTCTGATCTTCAATGCAATAATCATTCCAGCACTCATCCCACTTGCAATGAGAGGTGTTAAGTACGTACCGATGTCTGCATCCAAGATGCTTGTCAGGAACCTCCTGATCTACGGACTTGGTGGAGTTGTCTGCCCATTTGTCGGAATCAAGATCATCGATATGATCATTGCTCCTCTACTCGGGGTAATGGGACTTTAAGGAGAAATACATGAATACAGATAGAAGGGGAGGAGTGGTACTACCCGCTCTTCTCATCACAATACTATTGATGGTTGTATGTGGATTGCTCTACCCACTTGCAGTTACAGGACTTGGACAGCTGCTGATGCATGACAAGGCAAATGGAAGCCTCATTACAGTTGATGGCAAGCCTGTAGGTTCCGAGATTGTCGGACAGGCACTGGAAGCTCCATACTTCATGCAGGGTCGTCCAAGTGCAGTCGGATACAATACATTCGATAAGGATGAAGCGGCTGATCTTCCTGCTTCAGGCTCCCATAACTATGCATCCTCTAATCCTGCTCTTCATGAGAGGATTACCGACGACATAGCCGCATTGCTTGAAGAGAATCCAGGACTGACGGTTGAAGATATTCCGGTGGATCTGGTGACAGAGTCCGGAAGTGGACTCGATCCACACATCTCAGTTGAGTCTGCAATGATTCAGCTTCCACGTATTTCCAGGGAATCTGGCCTTTCAATGGAGATTCTCGAGGAGATAGTCACAGAATGTACCGAAGGAAAGCTGCTTGGCATCTTCGGTCAGGATAAGGTCAATGTTCTCAAGGTTAATCTTGAAATAGCAGAGCATATGGGTTTGATCGATAGCTACGAGTCGTGATTTCCCGGGATGAGGGAGTCCTCAGAGGCGTAAGGAGGACTCCCTGCATCCCAAATCCATTGTCGGTCTTAAGCCCAATAGGCTTAGGACCGTATTTTTTACCGAATAAAAACTACAAACTATTGTTATATATGAAAATACGTGGTAAATTCAGATTATGTTTTAGTGGGGGTGCTCTCGAGTACCCAAAAAAGCTCAGGTCCGTCATAACCTGGGCTTTTTCTGTAGTTGAACCGCGTTCGAGCCTGAGATTCCATAGCTTCTGATGATGACGGATAAATATTGCATAATGGACTCGTGGATGCCAGGTCTAGCTGGAATGGGAATGTGGGTGGTGTATATGCTGCAGCCCTCTACGCTGGCTGTAGGATGTATTCATGTAGAAGGTATGCAAGACCTGTGGACCAGTACAATGAAAAAAATCCAGATTGGTTGGGGCCAATCTGGATGAATCAGGATCATTGTCTTTCTCGGTTTTGGTCTTGTTGTATAAGTCAAAAAGAAAAGTATTCTATGCTATGTCGTTTCGATCCTGGTTTATGACTTTTCAAGCTTCATGGAGTTTGAGTAGGAAAAATCATTTCTCTGTTACTGAAATCATTACACCAAATGTACCAATAGGCCTGATGACTATAATCTACTTCATTTCAATGTAAAAGGGCGTTAAGATTGACCAGGGGCCCGTTAAGATTACGTTAAGATGTACATGGTGGCTCTATGAAATCCACGCTCGGACCTTCGAGCGTGGAAAAAAAGAAAAATCAGGAATCTATCCTATGCGGTACCATGCAGCAGAGACCTGACAATCCATGTATTGATAAGTCGTTTCCGGATTGACAGCCCCTTGATGTCTCCAGCAGGGAAACTGTTCTTGCAGGGAGTGTAGGCCTGGGTAGGCCGCCTTCCCTTGCATACCTATAATATATGTGATGGTTCCGTAAATTGGTGTAAATAATGCGGGACTGGGGATTAAGATTACGTAAAGAAAACCTCGAGCCTTACGACCCGAGGTGTTATTCGTCAAGAAACTGTATTCCTATGTATGGACATTCTTTTCTAGCGGGATGTCTTCTTTGCGACAAGCTTGGAACACTTCAGTGTGATTGCAGTGATTGCGATTGCAATGGATATGACTGCAAGTCTCATAATGAAGAAATCTGTCATCTCTACATCTCCTTATCTGTATGATGACTATACTCTATTCCCTTCGGCTGTAAATGGGCGTTAAGAATTCACCCATGAGTGTTAAATTATCGTTAAGATTGCATCCCTGCACTCATCTCTTCGATAGCAGCCGATTCTTTCATTGTATTCCCAGTATGCTCTTCCATCCTCCGATGTAGAACTCGAGCATCTGTTCTATGTATTCCCTCGATTCCTCCTGAGGGACATCATGGATGATGAGCTCGAAGAAGGTTGCGAACATACCTGAGATGAGCATATGCTCAAGCTTTGAGTTTATCTTTCGGTCAGATAGGTCCAGGAACTTCCTTGTTGCCTCAACATCGAGCTTTGCAAGCTCATGTATGAGATTGCTGTATTCGGTTCCCTCCGACGAGCATAGGATCATCTTGAAGACATCCCTGTTCTGGAAGATGTACTCGGACAGTCTTGTCAGCAGTGTCCTTGCATGCAGTGGAAAGTCCCTTATCTGCTGGTCATGCGGTATGGAACCGAAGTCTTCGAGCATTCCCCTGTATAGTTCGATGAAATGACTGTATTCCCTGCCGACCAGTGCCGTGAAGAGATCCTCCTTGTTCTTGAAGTATCCATAGAAGGCACCAGTAGTCACTCCTGCCTTCTTCACGATTTCCCTGAGTCCTACGGCCCTGTAGCCGTGGAGAAGGAATTCTGACCTTGCCGCCTCAAGTATGCTGTCCATTGTAGACCTATCGGAATCGCTCATTCTCACCTCGCTCTGTAACAATGTTATGTATAAGATAAATGGTTGTTCCTGTCAATGTTAGTTTAGGCTAATTTATTGAAATTGCTGCATGGGCCTGCATTTTCCCTACAGGATTCTCATGATGAGGTGGAAGGGAATGCAGCATGATGTAAATGGGAAAGGAGATGGGTGGGGGAGTGTATGTTCTCTGGATGCCTTCCATAATTCACCGAAATACATGCAGGTAGGTATGGCTATCTGCTTCTTTCCCTGTTGAAGGCATAGCGCCTGGCTCCAAGTGCTACGACTCTCTTCAGGTCGTGCGGCTCGGTTATTTCCGTATCCTTATATAATATTGGCATTGCATACTCATCGAGTACCTTCCTTGCCGCTTCCATGTAGCCTGGATAGGTTGAGGTGCTTCCTCCAATCACTATCCTTCTTGGCGTGAAGTTATGCACTATTGCCTGGAGCGCAAGCCCGAAGTATGTTCCGGCTCTCCTGATTATCATCTCGGCTTCCCTGTCGTGGTTCCTGAGTCTCTCGAGCAGTTCATCTGCAGTGCATCCAGCCTGCTCGAGTATTCCCATTCCTCCCGAGATGTCGTCAAGCTTCATGAGCTTCCCGTCAACTGGATATACAACAGAACCAAGTTCTCCAGCCCAGCCTCTTGAGCCAAGCAGGATATTGCCATTCTCAACATATCCCATTGCAAAGGCAGAGCCTGCCACTATGAGTACTATGTTCTCGTTGCTCTGGAGATATGAGCTTTCCTCGACTGTTGCAGCCTTCACATCGTTGATGAGATGGCATGGAAGTCCGAAGAAGTCAGAGCCTTTCAGGCCCTCCATTCCATGGGTATCCGAATAGATGACCTCGTCATCTGTGACAAGTCCTGCAATTGCGCATCCTATTCCTTCCGGTCTGAATGGAAGGTCGTCGATGAACTTCCTGACCTCCTGAAGAACATATTCCTTTGTTACCTGCATTCCTGTCGGGACTTTCCTGTCGATGTATCTGCCATTCCATTGGGCACTCATGAGAAGCTTGGTGCATCCCTGGTCCACTGCAATCCAGCGTGAGATATCCATTTCCATGCCCCTGTCAGAAGATGTCGTCATCTAGGAGCTCCTGGAAGGATGATACTGTCTTCGTTGCAGTTCTCCTGATCCTGTCCTCGTACTCCGTATTGCAGTCCTCAAGCATTCCAACTGTCCTGAGTCCTGCTTCTCTGGCAGCTTCGATTGCATAGATGTAGTCCTCGAAGAGTACGGTATTCTCCCTTGGAACACCAGTCCTCGCTTCGATTATGCTGTAGATGTCCCTGTCGGATTTCTTCATCCCGTAGTCGAAGATAGTCCATATGTCCTCGAAGTACCTGTCTAGGTGGAACCTGTTCTTCGCTATCTGGAGGATCTCATGGCTGTTGGATGTGAGTATGCAGCATCTGATTCCCCTTGCCTTCAGGGAGTTGAGGTATTCTACAGCTCCTTCCTTGAATTCAATCTCTTCGTAGTAGGATGGGATTACGCTGTCGTGAAGCATCTTCTTCACCTTCTGCCATGGTATGTCGAGCTCATAGCGGGAGACTATCCACTTGGCGGCTCCTGTATAGCCTTCCTTCCTGAAAAGGTCCCTGCTGTCCTCTTCAGGTGTGAATCCTAGTGATTCGATCACCCTGTTCGGTGAATCGTACCAAGCCCACATGCTGTCGATGAGCGTTCCATCCAGATCGAATATCGCGAGTTCCATTGTTCCTGATAGTCTCCTTTCGGAAAATGGTAACACAGCGTAAAATCGACCGTCAAGGAAATGAGGGATTGCCGCATATGTAAAGGAGGAAGCCGCGGATGCGACTTCCTCTGCATCTGGTGTATTCTGGAAGTATTCCTACATATGGGGTTCAGTTCCTTGCAGCAGCTACCTTCATGTTGGCTCTTATCTTTCCGGTCTTCGATTGGACTACGATGGAGCCAGCCATGCCAGAATTCCTGATATGCTTCCTTGCTGCGTCGATAGCCTCTTCCTGTGTCCTGTAGTACTTGGTGATCCTCACGTTGTCACGTTCCTTCTCGTACCAACCCTTTTCAGACTGGAAGATGTATCTTACCTGCTTCTGCTTGTTTATGACCTTGCGCTTGCCTTCCTCCTTCGGGATATCGTCTGCCTCGACTTCGACGACGACTTCAGGATCAACAGGCATTTCATCCATGATCTTTTCCTCTGCCATGAAAGCTCTCCTTCTGTACTCTTGATTCTAGTCCAGTATCTGCAGATGCACAAAAGGAAAGTTGTACATATTGCCTGATATGCCAATGAAATGGGATTGCACTTATGCATGGCCTTTCCATCGGGAGGAATCTCATGACATGAGATTGTCCTTGCGTTGTCCAGTCTTCTAACTTATCATTTCCACTAAGCCAGGGGGATAAGCATGAAGAAGGTTGTAATCATTCCGGATTCCTTCAAGGGGACGATGTCGTCCTCTGAGATATGTACAATCGTAGAGCAGAACATAAGACGTCATTATCCTGATGCAGAGATCGTTTCGATTCCTGTTGCCGACGGAGGGGAGGGCTCTGTAGATGCATTCCTCTCGGCAGTCGGCGGCGAGAGGATAGTGAAGTACTGCATCGGACCGTATGAAGATGAGTATGTGGAAGGCTACTATGGAATGCTTCCCGGGGACACAGCAGTCGTGGAGATGGCTGCAGCTGCTTCCCTCAGCCTAGCTGGAAATCTCCGCGATCCCTCGAAGACAACCACACTTGGAGTCGGAGAGCTCATCAGGGATGCATTGGACAGGGGAGCAAGGAAGATAATCCTCGGTCTCGGTGGTTCCTGCACAAACGATGCTGCCTGCGGACTTGCGTCCTTCCTGGGAGTTGAGTTCTACGATGAAAGTGGAAATCGGTTCCTTCCTGTCGGTGGAGATCTTGATAGGATAGCCGATGTAGATTTCTCCAGGATGGATCCAAGAGTCAGGGAAGTTCCCATCATTGTCATGTGCGACATAGACAATCCCTTCTACGGTAAGGATGGAGCTGCATATGTATTTGCACCTCAGAAGGGAGCTGACGACGATATGGTGGAGCTTCTCGACCAGAACCTCAGATACCTTGCATCCTTCCTGAAGGAAAGGACAGGAATCGATGTACAGGAGATTCCCGGTTCCGGTGCAGCAGGTGGAATGGGAGGAGGAATGGCCGCCATGTTCGGCTCTTCATTGATGCTGGGAATAGAGGCTGTCCTCGATACGATCCATTTCGATGACATCCTGGAAGGTGCAGACCTGGTCATCACAGGAGAGGGAAAGCTGGATGCCCAGAGCCTCAGGGGCAAGGTTGTTATGGGAGTTGCAAGACGGGCTAGGAAGAAGGGCATCAAGACGATTGCAATAGTTGGAGATATCGGGGAGGACATTGGAGCCATATACGATGAGGGAATCGATGGAGTGTTCTCCATCAATCGTGTAGCTGTCGAATATGCTGATGCACGCCTACGGGCACGCGAGGATATGGCACTTACGGTCGATAATCTGATGAGGCTCCTGAAGTCTCTCGGATTCTAGGTTCTCTATCCTATTTGACATATATGGTGGTTTCTGTAGAATATGCACGGAAGCTGCATAAATATTGTAAAATGCAAATATTGCATGAATATATCCACTTAATATACACACAATATGCATGAATTCGATATTTATGTATTGAATATACCTTATTGATTGTGTTACTACGGAATCATGAAAAAGAGATATCTAGGTACATTCATGGCACTTGCCATGATCCTCATGGTTTTGACAGGTTGCGGCAAGAGCGAACCAGCTAAGGCTGAAGTCGCTCCAGCTGCATCTGAAGAGAAGATCGTTGTAGAGGCTCCTAAGGCTGAGGCTTCCAAGGCTGAAGAGACCTTCACATACAACGATGCAGTATCCCAGCTTGCTACAAACTGGAATATCCACACACAGCAGACAGCTGATGACGACTATCCAAGACAGTTCATCTCCAATGGATTCTACAGCTTCATCTACAACGATGAGCTCCATCCACTTGAAGGCAAGGAGCCTTACGAGGGTTATGTGATCGTTCCTGAGATGGCAGCATCCGAGCCTGTCGATGTAACAGACAGAATCAAGGCTGAGCATCCTGAGTTCGGCATCCCTGAGTCTGTACACTCCGGCTACGCATATACAATCGACCTCAATCCAGATGCAGTATTCGACAATGGAAAGAAGATCAACGCAGAGACATGGGTAGAGTCCATGAAGAGACTTCTCGATCCACGCCTCTTGAACTACAGGGCTTCCGACTACTACATGCAGCAGCTCTCAATTGCTGGTGCTGAGGAGTATGCAAACCAGGGCCAGACAAGGACAATCACACTTTCCGAGGCTATGGTCAAGGTTGGTGCAGATACACTCGAGGAGTACCTTGCAGAGTATGGTGATTCACAGGAAGGTTCCATCAACTGGGCAGTAAGCACAGGAGATGAGTACAACCTTGCAGCTCACCCAGCAAGTGAAGGTGTAAGCGATGCAGACGATGCATGGATTCCAGCTTCCGATGAGGTAAAGGCTACAGGTCTCACAATCAGTGAGCTCTATGACTTCTACCTCCAGCTCTATGAGGCTTTCGGAATCGGCATGGATCAGGCTGTTGCATATGCCCATGATGAGCTCTATGTAAACTGGACATACGAGGATGGAATCGACTACTCTACAGTAGGTTGCTTCGCTTCCGGAGAGTACCAGCTTACACTTGTCTTCGACAAGGCCCTTTCCGGCTTCCAGCTCCTCTACCATCTTGGTTCCCCATGGCTTGTTGAGCCAGAGCTCTATGATGCATGCCTCAAGGAGACAAACGGTGTATGGTCTTCAACATACTGCACATCCGTAGATACAACAGTTTCCTACGGTCCATACAGCCTCACATTCTACCAGGCTGACAAGGCTATGAAGTTCGAGAAGAACGATTCATGGTACGGTTGGACAGATGGAAAGCACACATACATCGATCCAAACGACGGTGAAGAGTACCAGATGTACCAGACAACAAACATCGATACTCTCAAGGTCGAAGAGGCTTCCACAGGCAAGCTCATGTTCCTCAAGGGCGAGCTCATGACCTACGGTCTCCAGTCCGAGGACTTCGCTCAGTACAGGAATTCCGACTACTGCTACATCGATCCACGTGAGACTCTCTTCTTCTTCATCCTCAACGGACATGAGGAAGCAATCACAAACAGGGAGAATGCAAAGGACTTCGACAAGAACACAACAGATCTCGAGACAATGCTCCTTACTTCCTTCAGGAAGGGACTTGCCCTTACATATGATAGGGATCTCTTTGCATCCACAATTTCCCCAGCCAGATCCGCAGGTTTCGGAATCATCGGTTCCACATATATCTACGATCCAGAGACTGGTGCAAAGTATAGGGATACAGACCAGGCCAAGAATGTTCTCTGCGACTTCTATTCTGTAGATGTCGATGCATATCCATCACTTGATGATGCAGTCGATTCAATCACAGGATACGATCCAGAGACAGCCAGGAAGTTCTACTTCCAGGCATTCGAGGAGGCTCTCGAGCTCGGTTACATCACCGACAGCAACAATGATGGAATCTCCGACCAGACTGTTACAATCGAGTACTGCCTCGCTACTGATTCCACATTCATGACAACAACTCTCGATTACCTCAACGAGAAGATGAACGACGTAACAAAGGGCACTCCATTCGAGGGCAAGGTCAAGTTCGTAAAGTCTGCTCCTTATGGCAACGAGTGGGGACAGAAGATCAGAAGTGGTCTCTCCGATACAGTTCTCGGTGGATGGGGCGGTGCACTTCTCAACCCATTCTCACTTACAGACCTCTATGTAAACCCAAGCTACGCATATGATGCTGCATGGTTCGATGCAACTTCTGTAAAGCTCACACTCAACGTTCCAGTTGATGGAGTCTATACAGACCTTACAATGAGCCTCAAGAAGTGGTCTGATGCACTTAATGGTACAACTGTAAAGCAGGATGGCGAAGAGTACAACTTCGGCGAGAGCTTTGCTGATGTCGAGACAAGACTTGATATCCTTGCAGGAATCGAAGGCGAGATCCTCAGGACCTACAACTACATTCCAATGCTCCAGGATTCCAGCATGGCCCTCCTTTCCCAGAAGGCATACTATGTAGTAGAGGACTTCAACCCAATCCTCGGCAGAGGCGGTATCCCATACCTCAAGTACAACTACAACGATGCTGAGTGGAATGAATATGTCGCTTCCCAGGGCGGTAAACTCACTTACTAGGATATTGTAGGTAGACTTATATAACGGAAACTACTCCTCGTTTCTTCGGAAGCGGGGAGTTTTTTTCTGCTCCTAATGGATTCTCTAGAACCCTTGTCCTTCAAGTCTGATGGAATATGGATTCCAGATGATTCTGAAAGAATGATATCCAGAATCATGCTGTTCCTTTGGATTCTTGGAAACTGCCCTTATGTTCATAAAAGCATTTCGGTGATGTATTTTCTGAGCTGTTCGCAGGCCTTTGCTGCAGAGAGGGTGCAACATGCAGGAAGCATGATGTGAAATTGTGCTATACTATTGAAGTTATGGCTAAGAACAATGTTACGATAATGGATATTGCAAGGGCGACAGGACTGTCCAAGAGTACTGTTTCAAGAGTACTTTCAGGAGATCCACACGTAAGTCAAAACTCCAAGAAGATTATCCTGGAGTGTGCACGTGACATGGACTTCAAGCCCAATTTCTTTGCTCAAGGCTTGAAGACGAACAAGAGCAAGACCATTGCCTATTTTGTTCCGAATATTGAAATCATGATCTACCCAGCTATTATTCAGGCGATGGAAGCCGAGACAAGGAAGCTGGGATATACGATTCTTCTCTGTGATATCCAGGAGAATAAGGAAATAGCCATGGAGTATGTCCAGAAGCTGAAGAGTCGGAATGTTGATGGCTTCATATTCTCGACAGCTCTCTATGATAGGAATCAGAACATGGAAATTGAGGAGACTGTAAGATCTGGTGTTCCATGCGTGAACCTTCTCAGAGATGATGGAACAGCTCCTGCTTCAGTTTATTTTGATAACGCAAAGGGTGCAGAGATGGGAGTGGAGTACCTTCTGGAAAAGGGAAAGAGAAGAATAGCATTCCTTCTTGGCCAGGATTATCTGCAACTCTATCATGATAGATTCTCCGGTTACAAGAATGCACTACTTCGTAATGGAATAGAATTGGACCAGGATCTTGTATGGCATGGCTATGATGGATCTGATAGGATTGCCACCACCGTTGTTTCCGATAAGATCAACAGCGGAGTGGATGTTGATGCAATCTTCTGTGCCTCGGAAAACCTTGCAATCGATACAATCCATGCACTTTCTGAACTTGGTATGAAGGTTCCTGATGACATCTCGGTTCTCGGCTACGACAATACTCCGATTGCAGAGCTTTTCATTCCTAAGATCACTGGAATCGGACAGCCTGTGAAGGATATGGGAGTCAAGGCTGTAGATGTACTTGTGGACATGATCGAGAATGGAATTCCCGAGGATAGTCAGGAGTATATCTACAATCCATTCCTCATAGAAAGAGACACTGTTGGGGTGTAGCATCCCTTTCTGAAGCAAAATTATATTATGATGAAATCTTCATCATTTATTCATGTCCCGTGCGATGGTATG
>SAMEA104404106__coassemble_1083_pt1 | contig 22471 bp, 20 predicted proteins | sample SAMEA104404106__metabat2_high_PE_006 | metagenome-assembled genome bin SAMEA104404106 (sample SAMEA104404106) | Balaenoptera acutorostrata
TGGCCGTTTCTGCCTTGTTGACAAATAGCAGAAAGCAAATTATGTTCTTAAGACTGAGGAGTGCGGAATTATGATTGCAGACCCAAACAAGAAGACCCTGATCATCGTAGAGTCTCCAACAAAGGCTAAGACCATCAAGAGATATCTACCATCGACATGTACTGTCATGGCAAGCAAGGGACATATCAAGGACCTTGCTGTTTCACCTAAGACCGGTGTTTATGGAGTAGATGTAGATAGTGACTATGAGCTTGAATACGACAAGCTGTCCGGAGACAAGTCAAAGCTTGTATCCGAGATGAAGAAGTATCTGAAGGAATCTGAGCAGCTCGTGCTCGCAAGTGATGAGGACCGCGAGGGAGAATCGATTGCATACCACCTCCTTTCCGAGCTGAAGCCTAAGTGCCCGGTATTCAGGATGGTATTCCATGAGATCACACGTTCTGCCATCATCAATGCATTCTCTTCCTGCAGGGACATCAACATGGATCTTGTCCATGCCCAGGAAGCACGCCGTGTTGTAGACAGGCTCCACGGTTATGGAATCTCCCCGATCGTCTCAAGGAAGCTTGGAAAGAGTTCCCTTTCAGCAGGACGCGTACAGTCTCCGGCACTCATGCTCATCGTAGACCGTGAGAACGAGAGAAGAAGGTTCGTCCGCTCGGCATACTCCTCTGTTGAAGTCGACTTCGGCGACTTCAAGGCAAGACTCGATACAGTCGGCGGTGAGAAATGTGCAGACAAGAAGGCTTTCGATTCACTTTCCGGCAAGGTGAAGAAGGGATATGCAGTACTCGATGAGAGGCGGGCTGCCGACATTGCTGCAGAGCTCAAGGGCATGACAGCAAAGGTCGTATCGATCGATACGAACGAGAAGAGACAGCTTCCTGCAATTCCATTCACTACATCCACACTCCAGCAGGATGCATCGAGAAAGCTCCATAGGGGCGTAAAGGATATCATGAGGATTGCCCAGTCCCTCTACGAGAAGGGTTTCATAACCTACATGAGAACGGACAGCCCGAACCTCAGCCAGGAATGCATCAGGGCATCGAGAGAACAGGTAGAGGCTCTCTATGGAGAGAAGTACCTTTCTGCAAAACCAAGGAACTATGCTCCGAAGTCCGCTCTTGCACAGGAAGCGCATGAAGCTATCCGCCCAGCTGGCGATACATTCCGCCTTCCAAGGGAAACCGGTCTCACTGGAGATGAATTGAAGCTCTATACCCTCATCTGGAAGAGAACTGTGGCAACACAGATGACTGAAGCTGTGAAGAGTACGACTTCCGTCAAGCTCACTTCCGGTGATTACGGACTTTCAGCTTCCGGTACCACAATCCTCTTCGACGGCTACCTCAAGGTATACTCCGTCTCCACTGAAGGTGAGGAGGACCTGGCTGACGAGGACGGAAACCTCCTTCCAAACATAAGTGAAGGTGAGATGAGGGAGATCAGGGATTCCTCCTTTGCAACGCATTCGACGGAACCAAGCCAGAGATACAACGAGGCAACTCTCGTAAAGAAGCTGGAAAGCGAGGGAATCGGAAGACCTTCCACATATGCAACCATCATCTCGACGATCCTTGACAGGGGATATGCCATCAAGCAGAAGAACAGCCTTGTTCCGACATTCACAGGCTACTTCGTTGCTTCCTTCCTCTCCAACTACTTCCCTATGTATGTATCCTACGAGTTCACATCCAATATGGAGAGTGGACTGGACAGGGTAGCTGCAGGTGAGAAGAGCAAGAGGGAATACCTCGATGACTTCTGGAAGGGAAAGGGTGATTTCCATGGACTCAAGAGTGATATCGACTCCGTATCCAAGGGTGTAAGGACAAGCGAGACCAAGAGTCTCCAGCTTGAAGGTCTCAGCTATTCCTTCAGCGAGGAAGGAAAGGAGTACACCTACGAGATCAAGACTGGAAAGTACGGCCCATACATCAGCTATGGAGAGATCGGCAACGAGGACAACAAGGGAAATTCAAGCATTGTAGAGACAGTTGACTATCCAGGGGAATTCACTGACGGTAAGGCTGAGGAGCTCTGCCTCCACAAGTCTGAAGGTGAGGCACTTTCCTGCTCGGATGAGTATGTGCTTGTAACCGGCAAGTTCGGTAAGTACCTGAAGAGGCTTTCCGATGAGAAGACAGCGAATGCTCCGAAGAAGGCGACAGCCGATTCAATCACGATGGATGATATCGACCTTCTGTATTCACTTCCAAGGGAACTTGGGGAGGATGAGAATGGAAAGGCTGAACTGAGGCTTGGCCCTTATGGATACTATGCATCCTATGCAGGAAAGAACCACAAGGTGGTGAATCCATTCTCTGTTACATTCGATGACATCAGGAAGATGGCTGCACCGGCAGACGGAAAGGTGGAGAAGCAGATCATCAGGAACTTCGGTGAGCTTGATGGTGATATGCTTGAACTCCTCGATGGAAAGTACGGCCCATACATAAAGTGGGGAAAGAAGAATATCCCGCTTACTCCTGAGGAGAAGAAGAATCCGGAGACAGTCTCTCCTGATAGGGCAGTCGAGCTTGCAAAGGCCTTCGTCCCGAAGAAGAGGACCTACAGGAAGAAGTGATCTAGAGCCACAGGATTGATTCCTGTGGCTTTCTTATGACTGCCTGACATGCTGAAGAGTGGAAATCCAGGGTATCTGAGAATGCAGCAGGTTGGGAAACCGGGAGCAAGCTGCATCATCCTCAAGGTGTAGAGACGACTTAAAGAGTACTTTGGAAATAGGGATGATGAAATTAAAGATGCGTAGTTGAATAAAAAAACAGCGTTTCTGATAGCCAGAACGCTGTTTTCGTGCTTTAACGCATGTTAATGATCCCGAGCAGATTCGAACTGCTGACCTTCAGCTTAGGAGGCGGACGCTCTATCCAGCTGAGCTACGGGACCATGACAACCAATATAGAGGAATATCCAGATTTATTCAAGGATGGTAAGCATTATTTTTTCTCTATCTTTTCCATATCCTCATTGTTCCTCAATGCAACGCTGGAAAATGGCAGTGAAAGCTTCAGGTCCTGGTCCATGAATCTCAGTGCTACATCCACCCTGCACCTGCGGCGGTCTATCTTCAGGATCCTGCCGGTAAAGGTGGAGAATGCTCCGTTTACGATCTCGACCCTGTCGCCATTCCTTATGAATACATTGTCCGCGGTGATTACCTTTGGAAGCTCGAATACCTGGGAGGCGAATCTCTCGTCCTCCCTTTCCAGCTCCAGACTTCCATCAGCGTAGTGGAGGAAGTAGTATACCTCCCATGTCTCAAGGACCTGGTGTGCTGTTTCACTGTCGATCGGCACATCCGATCTCATGAATATGTATCCAGGAAGGGCATTGTATACCTTTGTAATCCTGCTTCCCTTATGTATGTTGATCATCTCCTTCTTCATGACGGCGAATTCAAGCTTTACATGCTCTTTCCTGAGATGCTTCCTGATGTGGCTCATTACCTTCGTGTATTCCGCTATCCTGCTGTATATGATGTAGTAGGGCATAATTGAAAGCATACATTGTTTCAGCCGAGCGGACAACTATTTACCTTTGCTTTGCCTTTGAGCTATCATGGATGATGATGAAAGGAGTCGACTTATGACAATCGAGAGAAGGATGACCCGTAACCCAGTTACGGCCAGGGTAGATATGACAGCCGTTGAGGCTCTCACTCTCATGAAGAATGAGAATGTCGAGAAAGTTCCGGTACTGGATGGAGAGGGAAACCTTGTCGGAGTCGTAACCGAAAAGGAGATTCTCTCTGTTACCCTTCACGATGAAAAGGACATATCGCTTCTTGAGATGGCCTACATGGTAAGCAATCTCACACTTGACAGGCTCATGATGAGCGATGTAGTGACAATAGGCCCAACTGAAGACATCGAGGAAGTATGCAGGATCATGGTCACCCAGCATATATCGTTCCTTCCTGTCGTAGATGGAAAGAGGCTTGTTGGACTGGTTTCCAAGAGTGACATGTTCAAGATCATGATGGAACTCCTGGGCGCAAGAAGCTACGGTACAAGAATCAACTTCAGGGTAGTGGATAGGATCGGAACGTTCGCCGATATAACGAAGTGCCTTTCAGAGCACAATATCTCAATCATCAGTCTCTGCACATACAATGACGATGACCCTTCCAAGGCAATATGTACACTCAAGGTACATGGTGCAACCTACGGAGAACTGAAGGAACTCCTTGAACCATATGCTTCCGGATTTACAGATAATCTCGGAGATGATTGATGGGAAAGAAGCAGAAGAAGATTGTACAGAAACAGGTTTTCACCAAGAAGGATGAAGGGATCGATGAGTTCAGTCCATTCAGGAACATCGTGATCCGCGAGGCATCCGAGAAGGAAACACCAAAGAAGAAGCATAATCCAGATAACAGGAAGGGAAGCGAGAGGAAGCCTCAGGAGATCATCCAGGGCTACAATCCAAATGCCTCCTTTGCAGATATCCTCTCATCCTATGAGATGACAGGTAATCCATATAGACTTCCAAAGAAGAACTCAGCAGGCGGAAAGCCAGCTCCACAGAAGGATTTCGGTGATATCCTAGACATGTGGGAAGGTGGTGGAAAGAAGAGGAAAGCTGCAGCTGAGAACCGTCAGAAGAGTTCCTACAATCCATCCAGGTCCTTTGCCGAGATCTTCTCAGAGTACGAGAACGTACCTGTGGACCAGATCGAGAAGAAGCATGTAGATGCTCCAAGAAAGCCTCAGCAGCCTAAGGTGCAGGAATCTCCACGTAAAAGCCATGATGAAAGGATTCGCGAGAAGAGCGAAGTGAAGGTCTCCCGCAGCTTCTCCGATATCCTCGATGACTTCGATGGAGTGAAGAAGACAGAACCTGAAGTGAAGGCAGAGCCAGAGAAGAAGGCACAGGATGTGAAGGTCACAGTGGATATCCCTGCTGTTACAGAGTCTCTCTTCAGGGAGAAGGAAGAGGACGAGGAGAGGAATCCTAAGGCATCCTGGTCCGTATTCGGAGACAACGACTCATTCGTAAGACCTGAGCCTGTTCCAGAGCCAGAGCCGGAACCTGTTGTCGAGGAGCCAAAGAAGGAAGTGAAGAGGTCCACAGAGCCATTCAGGCCTTCCATGGATTTCGGTGAGATCCTCTCATCCTACGACAGGAAGGTTGAGGAGAATGCACCTGCAGAGCCTGTAGTGGTAGAGAAGAAGGAAGAGGTTGTTCCAGAGGACGCAACCGTAACGCTCTTCAGGGAGAAGGAAGAGGATGAGGAGAGGAATCCGAAGGCATCCTGGTCCGTATTCGGCGACAATGACTCCTTCGTAAGACCTGAGCCTGTTTCAGAGCCAGAGCCGGAACCAGTTGCAGAGGAGCCGAAGAAGGAAGTGAAGAGGTCTACAGAACCATTCAAGCCTTCCAAGGATTTCGGTGAGATCCTCACTGACTACTACATGCCTCCAGCTCCTGAGGAGAAGAAGGAAGAGATGAAGAGTGAAGCAAAGAGAGCTTCCGAGCCTTACAAGGGCAAGAAGGACTTCGGCAGGATCCTCGACAACTATTCAGAGAGGAAGGCTGAGCCTAGGAAGGAGGAGACTCCGAGGAAGAGCAGCAAAGTCAAGGGATCCTTTGACAAGCCATATGTAGTTCCAATCGTAGAGAAGGGGGACGGAAAGAACCGCTACCAGAGCGGAAGGAAGAAACCTGAAGTGCCTAAGGAACCTATGAAGACATTCGAGGAGATCCTGGCAGAGAAGGGAGACGGTGCTCCAAAGGCAAGGGAATATACAGTATCCCAGCTGAGGACCATGATGCCGCAGTCTACCTTGGACCTCCATGGGATGAAGGGTGAGGAAGCTGAGAAGGCTGTAAATGGATTCCTCGAAGAATGCAGACGTGTGAATATCCGCAAGATCTCGATCATTACGGGAAAGGGACTTCACAGCGAGGACGGAGTACCTGTAATCAGGAATCTCGTCTCCACGATCCTGGACAGCAGTCCATATGTATCCGAGAAGACGAAGGCACCATTCAATTACGGTGGAACCGGAGCTTTCTGGGTAATACTTAAGAAGAAGGACCAGAACTGATCGATAGATATGACAGAAGGCAGCTCAGGCTGCCTTCTTCTGTTATGTTGGGATAAATCAAAAGGCAGCCAAAAGCTGCCTTCTCGATGTCGTGTAGAGTGGATCAACGCTCCCTGTAGACGATTCTTCCCTTTGTGAGGTCGTATGGGCTGAGCTCAACCTTAACTGTATCACCAGGAACGATTCTGATGTAGTGCTTTCTCATCTTGCCGGAAAGATGTGCAAGAATGACAAGCTTGTTCTGAAGTTCTACGCGGAACATTGTATTTGGGAGAGCTTCCTTTACGACTCCCTCTACTTCAATTGCTTCTTCTTTAGCCATTGTTACTCCTTAGTCAATTCGTGGATAAGTATAGATATACAAGCAATTCTTGTCAATCGAACAAATTACATTGCACGTTAGGTTTTGACTGTAACCATGGGGAGGAATACGTTGTTTTTTTACGATTGAGAATTTTACCACGATACATCATACTTAGAGGAAGTTCGGGTTTTTCTGGAGGTTTTAATGAACGCATTGGATAGATACCTTGCCAAGGATGGCAGGAAGAACGCAGGAATGGTACAGTACGTATCATCCCTTACACTCATAGATGAAGTTGAACCTGGGGTTGCATCGGCAATCGTAAGGGAACTCAGGGACCAGAGAAGCTATCTGAAGCTGATAGCAAGCGAGAACTACTCATCCCTTTCGACACAGGCAGCAATGGGAAACCTCCTCACGGACAAGTATGCAGAAGGTTTTGCATTCCATAGGTTCTACGCAGGCTGCGACAACGTAGATGCCATCGAGGCACTTGCCGTGGAGAAGGCAAGGGAGATCTTCGGAGCTGAACACGCATATGTACAGCCACACTCTGGAGCTGATGCCAATCTCTGTGCCTATTGGGCAATCCTGAATCACAGGATCCAGGTTCCGACACTAGAGGAGATGGGAGTGAAGAACTCCTCGGACCTTTCCCGCGAGGATTGGGACAGGATCAGGACAGCCTGCCACAACCAGAGGATCCTTGGACTGGACTACTATTCAGGTGGACATCTTACACATGGTTACAGGCAGAACGTCTCAGCCCAGATGTTCGATGCATATTCCTACACAGTCGATAGGGAGACTGGCCTTCTCGATTACGATGAGATCGAGCGCCTTGCAATGGAGATCAAGCCACTTATACTCCTAGCTGGCTATTCAGCCTACCCAAGGGCAATTGATTTCAAGCGTATGAGTGAGATAGCCCATAGGGTTGGAGCCGTATTCATGGTCGATATGGCACACTTTGCAGGACTTGTTGCCGGCAAGGTATTCACAGGGGACAACGATCCTGTGAAGTGGGCGGATGTAGTCACGACTACGACACATAAGACACTTCGTGGCCCAAGAGGCGGAATGATCCTCTGCAAGGAGGAGTTTGCAGAAAGCGTGGACAAGGGATGCCCTCTCGTAATCGGGGGACCGCTTCCTCATATGCTTGCAGCAAAGACAGTTGCCTTTACAGAGGCCGGTAAGCCTGAGTTCCAGGACTACGCAAGAAGAATCGTGGATAATGCAGCAGCATTGGCTGGATATCTCATCGATGAGGGCGTGAAGGTTGCAACAGGCGGAACAGACAACCATCTGATGCTCATCGATGTAGTTCCATTCGGCTTGAATGGAAGACAGGCCGAGAGCCTTCTCAGGGACTGTGGAATAACACTCAACAGGAATGCTCTTCCTTTCGACCCAAATGGTCCTTGGTACACTTCCGGCTTGAGGCTTGGCACTCCAGCTGTCACAACTCTCGGTATGGGAGATGAGGATATGAAGGAGATTGCTTCCATAATCGCAGGAGTCCTCAGGACTGCTGAGCCTAATATCCTCAGAAAGGGTGTGAATGCAGGAAAGCCATCGAAGAACAAGGCCCATTGCCCGGTTGAGGTAATGGAAGATGCAAGGGCAAGGGTAAAGGAACTTCTAGAGAGGAACCTTCTCTATCCGGAGCTCGACCTCGAGTTCCTGGAGAGCGAATTCCTTCACGAAGACTGAGATTGGACTGCATTGGTGCAGCTGCTATTGGGGATTTGCATACACATAGCTGTGGAAAGATGTTAATCCCCTCATTTTGATTGCCTGCTCCTTCCTTTGAATGTATTATCTTAAGTATGGCAAACGTACTTATCAGACATGGCCTGCTTGTGGATACAGAGTGGGCAAGACACATGGATATCCTCATCAAGGATTCAGTCATAGAGAGAATCGCTCCTTCCATCGAGGAAGACTCAGTGGATGATGGAACGACAGTCATCGATGCAGAGGGACTCTGCGTCCTTCCAGGTCTCATCGATGCACATACACATTACCATCTCGTCTCCCGTGGAACAGTTACAGCAGATTCCTTCCCAGAAGGATCTAGGCTTGCTTCCTTCGGCGGAGTCACGACAGTCGTGGACTTTGCGGACGACAACAAGGAAGACCTTTCCGATTCATTCCATCAGAGACGCAGGGAGATGCGCTCCATGAGCATCGACTACGCACTTCATCAGGGAGTGTACAAGTGGAGGGATTCCATCCCTGAGGAACTGAAGAAGGTACATGAAGAGGGAATCAACGCCATCAAGATCTTCACGACCTACAGGAATGTAGGATACCTTGTCGAGAAGAGGGATGAGCTCAAGGCAATCTTCGACGAGGCTACAAGGCTTGGAATGCAGGTTTGCATCCACTGTGAAGACGACCAGATGATCCAGGACATCAACGATGACTGGAAGGGAACATATCTTCCAAAGGACCATGCGGACATGAGACCTGCCGAGGTCGAGGCTGCAGCTATCCGCTATGTCGGAGGAATAGCAAAGGAACTTGGATGCTCGATCTACATCGTACATCTCTCATCCAAGCTTGGTCTTGAGGCTGTAAGGGAACTCAGGAACGAGGGCGTTCATCTCACAGTAGAGACTACACCTCACTATCTCTTCCTCGAAAGAAGCAAGCTTGAAGGTGAGAAGGGACCACTCTATGTAATGACTCCTCCTCTGAGAACTAGGGAGGACAATCTTGCACTCCAGGAAGCTGTCGAGAATGGAGAGATCCAGGTCGTAGCTTCCGACCACTGCACATTCACATATGAGCAGAAGCTCGAAAGCAATGATGTAAGGACAATCTATCCTGGAATCCCGGGAACTGAGGAGATCCTTCCTCTGCTCCATACATTCGGCGTCGTAAAGGGCAAGATGAATCTTTCGCAGATCGTCAACCTCTGCTCCACAGGACCTGCAAAGGCCTTCGGACTCTATCCTAAGAAGGGATCCCTCAAGGAAGGAACGGATGCCGACATCTGCCTCTTCGATCCAGACGAGAGCTGGGTTATCGGAAAGGATACCGTACATACTGCAGCAGGCTACTCTGCATATGACGGCATGACCGTGACAGGCAAGGTAGTGATGACCTTCCTGCGCGGACGTCTTATAATGGGGGACGGAATATATCTGGGACTGGAAGGGGATGGACAGTTCCTTGGAGGAAAAAGGTGATCAAGGCAATACTTTTCGATATGGACGGAGTACTCGTAGACAGTGAGGCACTCAGCGTAGATATCGGGGTACGTTATTTTGAAAGTGAAGGCTACCATCTGGAGGCAAGGGATTTCTACCCACATCTTGGAACAGGTCCTGTGGATTTCTTCACAGGTCCTGCTGTCGATAGGCATGTTTCATCATGGTCTCTTGAAAGAGCCGATGAGTTCTTCAGGAAGTACTATGAGAATGAGGCCCTGAAGGCAGGAATTGCAATGGATGGAGCTTCCAGGGTTCTCGAGTCGGCCAAGAAGGCTGGAATCCTGATTGCAGTATGTTCATCCGCCCAGGAATGGAAGATCGATGCAAACCTGAAGGCACTCGGTGTCGACAGGTCCTATTTCGATCTCGTGGTAAGCGGAAACGAGATCAGAAGGAACAAGCCTCATGGAGACATCTACAGGCTTGCACTTCTCCATCTGGGAATCGAGCCGGAGGATGCAATCGTAATCGAGGACAGCTTTGGCGGAATCCAGTCCGGAAAGGATGCAGGAGTCCGCACTGTTGGCTTGATGACTACAATAAACGCCGAGCTTGCATCCCAGGCGGGAGCCGATGCAATAATCTCGGATATTGCAACGATTCCAGAGTTCGGGAGTGCTGAAGAACTGGAGGAATTCCTCTTCTATCCCGAGGATGTGGACCGACGCGTGAAGTATGGAGTCAACTTCGTACATCCACTCGAGAGAAGATATCCAGAGAACTACATTCTCAACAAGGCAATCGAGAAGGCGAAGAAGGCCCGCGACAATGCCCACGCACCATATTCGAACTATCATGTGGGAGCTGCAATCGTCTCCGCTGCAACCGGCAGGATCTATGCAGGATGCAATGTGGAGAATTCCTCCTATGGTGGAACGATCTGTGCAGAGAGGAATGCAATCACAACTGCAGTTGCAGAAGAGGGAAACCTTGGAATAGACCTTCTCGTGGTAGTCTCGGATGACAATCCACCTGCACCTCCATGTGCACTCTGCCTGCAGGTCATAGCTGAGTTTGCAAGGGAAGACACTCGTGTAGTACTTGAGGACATGAAGGGACATAGGTATGAATATCTCTTCAGGGACCTTCTTCCACATCCGTTCATCATGCCTGCATTGAGATGAATACGGGAATGAAGAGACTACTGCCAATACTACTTATGGTTTCCGTCCTCCTTGGTTCCTGTACAGCAACCAATGTTTTCGGGGACGAATATGCAATGGACCAGAGCATCAGCGTAGAGGAGAAACTCCTTCATTATGGAGGAGTTCCTGTTCTCGTGAATGCACCTGAATCCTATTTCGAGGGAACTGCAGCTGTCGAGCGACTTACGGAGCTTGTCAATGGATGCGAGGACTACATCTTCATTTCCACATTCCTCGGTTCCTATGTTCCATCCCTTGATGCGTTCTACGGGGCAGTTGCCCAGAAGGCTCAGGAAGGGGTGGATGTCTACATCATCATGGATGGAATCTCCTCCCTCGACATGACGGAGTCACGCTGGTATATGACTCCTCTCTATTTCCTCAGGGAGAGCGGAGTGCATGTACTCGAGTATTCACCGATGTCACTTCCAAGGGCAATCAACCCAATGGAGCTCATGGTAAGGGACCACAGGAAACTCTTCGTCTTCGATGGAAAGTCCTGTGCAATCGGGGGAATGAACATCAACTACATCTCGATGGGTGCAGGTCCCGAGAAGAACCAGAGGGACTCCATGCATATCTTCGAGAACTCCTATGACCTCTCGAAGGCATTTGTCGATGAGTTCGTCTCCAACTGGAACGATGCATCTGTCGAGAAGATCAAGGCCGAGGACTTCAATACCTACACGGATGAGGTTAAGGGAGATATCAAGGCATATCTCTTCAACCAGGTCCATGGAGGGGATATCCAGGTTGCAGACCTGTATTCCACACTGATCAACAGTGCTGAAGAGAGCATAAGGATCCTTCCTTTCCTCCCTGTCCTGGACAAGGACATGACCGAGTGCATAACCCGTGCAGTCGATAGGGGAGTGGATGTGCAGATCGTAATGCCGATGGATTCACGTGGCTACGCAGAGGCCGGTGTAAGATACATGCTTCCTAAGCTTGCATCAACGGGTGCTGACATCTACCTCTCCCTTGTCGATGAGGACCATCCAATGCTTCATGAGAAGCTGATGGTAGTGGACGGAAGGTACTCTGTGATAGGAAGCTCCAACCTGAACCTCAGGTCGATGCAGTTCGCCCATGAGATCGCACTTGTACTTGATGATGAGGATCTTGCTGCAGATTTCCTGGAACATATCGAAAGCCTGAGACTCGATGATACGATCCATGTCGATGAGGCTACAGCCCAGGAGATGAAGAGTGATGGTGGATCCTGGCTTGCCTACATGTCCATCTATTTCGGAGGTTGATGATGAAGAGAACCATTGCAACGCTATCTGTATTCCTTCTTGCATTGTCGCTTTCTGCAGCATCGTTTGGATATGCACTGTCGGGAACCGGTGAATCCATCGGGGATACATCCTATGGTGGACTTGGTATCGATGTGGAGCTGCAGTGCTTCGACGAGCCATACCTCAACCTGGGATGCGAGGTAGTGCTTTCTCCCATGTTCGAGAATGTCTACATGTATGCATCGACCTATCCATGGTCTACTCTGAAGAACCCGTTCGGCTTCATGATGACCAATGCCTCGCTGTACAATCCCGGAATAAGGTTCGGCATCGAGTATTCAATGGTTACAGGTTGGTCCCTCAAGGGGGAGCTGTCACTCATTTCGATCAGGGATGTATCGTATCGCTACGAGTTTCTCGTACCTGCACTTGCATATGATCTCGATTCCCAGACCTTTGGCTGGGGACTTACACTGTTGAGGTTCAGCTATGTCTTCTAGGAATATCTTAAAGAGAATGGTTGCGGTATTGCTTCTTGCAGTACTTGTAATTGGTGGAGTATCTGCCGGGGACTATCAGGACATATCCTTCTTCCTTGGACCTCATAGCGATGAGGTTCTTGAAAGGGGACTTTCTGCAGACTTCGGAATGAATCTGGGGCTATCCTCTATAGCTGAGATGTCACTCGGTGTATCGAGCGAGCTCCTTCCAGTCCCGTTTTCCGACAATACTCTCTTCCTTGAGTTCAACTTCGCACTCATGGGACCTGTGGGAACTGCAAGCAGGGTTGCAGGAGTAGGTGTCAATTCCATGCTTGGATTCGGCGGTTTCCTATCCTACGATACAGATGGAAACAAGATGAAGGCGGGGCCATATGTTTCCATAACCCCGCTTACATTCGGTAATCCGATTTCAGGACGTAGGGAGAGGGTCCTCAAGACCAACCTTGGCTATGATGCCATCAACAATGAGTTCTACTGGGCATTCAGCCTTGTCGAACTCGACTACTACGTACGTGGAACCTATAGGGACTACTTCTAGTATCAGCCTTCGAGCGCCATCATCTTCTCGATGCGGCGAGCATGGCGTCCACCTTCATATTCTGCATCGATGTAGGCATCGAGCATCTTGACTGGATCTTCCTTGTATTCGACTCTACCGCCGAATGCGAGGAAGTTTGCATCATTATGGCGTCTTGTCATCTCTGCTGCAAAGGAATCCTGAGGGAGAGCACATCTGATGCCCTTGATCTTGTTTGCCGAGATGCTGATTCCGATGCCTGTACCACAGCATACGATACCGAATTCGTATCCACCGCCAAGGTACTCCCTGCAGGCCTTCTCTGCCATGTCAGGATAATCTACGCTTTCCTCTGTAGCAGTTCCGAGGTAGTTTACGATGAAGCCTCTCTCTTCGAGGTGCTTCCTGAGTCGTGCTGCAAGCTCTACAGCACCGTGGTCGTTAGCCATTACGATTTTTCTTTCCATATAAGTTTGCCTCTTGATGGGTTTGAGTTTATCATATTCGCATAAGGATTAGAACAATGTCTAAGATATACGTAACAGGACACAGGAATCCGGATATGGACTCCGTCTGTTCAGCATATTCATATGCAGCACTGAAGAATGCAGTCGACAACGAGAACGAATACGTTCCTGTAGTGCTGGGACCGGTCAACCAGACCGTGAAGAACTTCTTCAGGAGGATGGATATCGAGATTCCTTCGATCCTGAGGGATGTGAAGGCCAGGGTAAGGGATGTAGTGAGGACTCCGAACTACACTTTAAGAAGTGACGATCCGATCTACAATCTCGTCTCGCTCTACAACCGCAAGCATCCAACCGTAGTTCCAATCATGGATGATGGGAACTACCAGGGAATGGTATCGGTGGATGATATCAACCGCTTCTTCCTCAGTGAGAACCATGTGACCAGACCATACTACTCGGTAAGGGAGGAGAACATTCCTGCCGTAATCAACGGCCACTTCCTGAAGACAGGAGCTGCCAAGGCATTCGAAGCTGTGATAGTAGTAGGTGCCATGGAGTATGAGACCTTCATCAAGAGAGTCGAGAAATGTCCAACAAAGCCGATCCTCGTTACTGGAAACAGGGAGCGTCATATCAGGTATGCAATTGAAAACCAGTTCCCGGGAATCATCCTTACAGGTATCGAGTCTGATGACAGCCTCAGGAAGTTCGACTTCTCCTCCTACAATGGCTTCATATACATCTCCAACGAGGACACTGCAGAGACGCTGAGACTCCTGAAGATGGCAACTCCTATCAGGAATGCATGCACTCTGGAGGAAGGACCTACAGTTCAGCTCGACACTCTCTACGACGAGGCGAAGAACACGCTCGTCGGAAGCGACAGGCGTGGACTCAGCGTATTCGATGGTGATGAATGGAAGGGATTCGTCACGAGAAGATGCTTCATCAACAGGCCTAGGCAGAAGGTCATTATGATGGACCATAACGAGGTTGCCCAGTCCGTAGTAGGTATCGAGGATGCATACATCATGGAGATCATCGACCATCATAGGCTTGCAGCTCCGAAGATGTCGAATCCAATCTACATCTGCTCCGAACCTCTTGGTTCCACATGCACGATCGTCTACGAGCAGTTCAAGAAGTGGGGAGTGGACATTCCCGAGAAGGTTGCAAACGTAATGCTTGCAGGTCTCATGGCAGATACCGTAATGCTGAAGAGTCCTACCACGACTGATTACGACAGGCATGTAGCAAGGAAGCTTGCTCTCTACGGAGCTGTAACTGATCTCGAGGCATTCAACCATGAGCTCTTCAGTTCCAATACAAGTCTTTCCTCTCTCGATCCGAAGAAGGTTGTCGGAGGGGACTTCAAGAAGTACGACGAGCACGGAGTCAAGTTCGGAATCGGACAGGTCGAAGTCAGCAATCTCGTCGAGGTTCCATCCCTTGTCGATACATACCGCAATGCACTCGATGATGAGAAATCGAGGAATGGACTTGACTGGGCCATGCTCCTTGTCACCGATGTATTCAAGGAAATCAGCATGCTCATCACAACAGGCTACGACAACGAGTACAGGTTCCTTTATGAGAAGCTCGGTGACAGTTTCTACAACCTGCCGGGAATCCTCTCGAGAAAGAAGCAGCTGCTTCCAGAGGTCATACGAGTACTTGAAGGCTGATGCAGAAGGTGGCAATCCAGATTGGAAAGCCACCTTTTCCATTACATCTCCCTTACGAATACCAGCTCGTCTTCCTTCGAATCGTCTTCTGAGTAGGAGTAGCCGAATGCCTTTAGGCCCCTAAGTACTTCCGGGCTTTCTGCCCTGTTCTCAGCAAGGTACCTGACGGCAGATCCCCTCATCATCTTTGCATAGGTTGCCTGCTCCTTCAGCTTTCCATCCCTACGCTGGTAGAAGAAGACATCCACCTTCCTTACACCGGGCTCAAGGTAGCGGTCTATGCACTTGGAATATTCCTTTGATGCAAGGTTCAGTATGAGGTTGTCATCCTTTACGAGTTCCCTGTAGATCCCGTCCTTCCAGTAGGAGTACATGTCGAATTCCGGAAGCCTTGCCTGCATCTCCAGCCTGTATGGCTTGATGCCGGTTGAAGGAGTCAGCACTCCATATAGTGCTGAGAGTATCCTGAGATGCTCTTCGAGGTAGCTGTACTGTTCCTCCGTGAACACATCCTTTTCCATGTACTGGTACTGTATGCCCTCGTAGCATTGGAGGGCTGGGTATGTAATGGTCGTCGATACGAACTTCCTGTACATTTCCACGGTATCCCTTGTTATCTGGTCCGATGCCTTCATTATGGCCTTCATCTCTTCAAAGGATTTTCCCGAGATGATCCTTGCAAGCTCATCGGCCCTTTCCTGGAAGACCGGAGTCCTTGTCGGCTCCAGGATATCGTGTGTATTCATCTTCTTTGCGGGTGAAATTATTATCTTCATACAGCCATTATAATGCTCGGGAAAGTTTTTGAAACAGCATAATGCATTTCTGCTATGCTTATAGGGAAAGGAAAGAGGAGTTGTCATGAGAGGTTTCATGGAGAGACAGAGGAAGGAAGAGGCCCTGAAGATGGCCGAGGAGCTTACGCCTGAAGAGCTTAGCCCAGAGGAGATAGAGGAGACAGCGAGGAAGGCATCGTCCTTCCTGGAGAGCAGGGCACTCGAGAAGGTGAAGGAGAAGCTCGAAGTGATGATAGAGCTTGTAAAGGACCCACAGGTCTCGAAGGTGATCGTCCTGACGCTTGCAAGTGCACTTCTCTATCTTATCCTTCCTGTGGATGTGGTTCCCGATGTGATTCCGATTCTTGGACTTGTGGACGATGCATTCGTCATCTCAGTCATCTTCGACAGGGCCATGAAGCAATTGAAGAAGGATCCGAAGAAGGTTGGCGAGATAATAGACCATATGCCATCCAGGCTGAAGAAGCCTGCAATATCACTTCTCGGTGCAGCTGGTGGAGCATATGCAGGCTGGAAGGGAGGCGAGGCTCTTGGAATGGAGCTTGAGAACAGGAGGCTCAACGATATGATGGAGTCTGCCTTCAGGCTTCTCAGGGAGAATATCTCGCAGAAGATACAGGCTGAGGAGAGGAATGGATTTGTAAGGCGCATGGCTACATCCTTCTTCACTCTTTCCCTGTTCCTGATGTCAGTACTTGTAGCTGTGGTGGAAGAATCTGGGGCAAATCTCTGGATACTCTCCCTTGCATTCCTGCTCTCCTCCTATTCTATAGGAATATGTAAATACTCAGGTACCTTTGGCTATAACCTAACCAAGGGTACTTCTATGAATATGAGAATTATGCGTTGAGAAAAGACAATACTTCATGTCCCTCTATCATATCGATGAGGGAGGAGAATGCATTCAGGCCATTCTTCCTGCAAGTATCAATAATCGAATAGGTAGCTACAAAGTCATCAATGCCGCCTTCCTTTCGGAAGGTGCCTGCTACCTTGTTCTTCACCTTGACCATGCGGAATGAGCGTTCAGCGATAAATATAAAATTTCGTATTTATCGCTTTATGCGAAATTCTAGAATATGTGCAAGTTGTGTAATAGTATGCCTGATAGTGACTAAAAAGACTGATGTAGGCTTTTTCTTGCGCATATTATTTTATAGAAATTCCTGTTTTTGATAGATACTGGAAGCACTAGGAGGCTGAGTATGAATCTATCAATTTCAGCAAAAAAAGGTTCAACATACAACCTTTTACCCGAGTGGGCAAAGTATGTGGTATCGGATTTCTTTTGTTATTGCGAAGGAAGATATAAGAACTATAGAAAACAGTTCTTCAGTGGTATCTGTACATTGTTATACCACTTGTCTGCTTCAGGAAATTCATCAATTAGAAAATTGAATTGTTCTTTCCTTGTAAATTTCAGACTGGAAAAGGGATATTTTCAAGGTATTCCTCAATTATTGAATTTCCTGGCTACCGAGGGGATTATAAAAGAATCACTCATTTACTCATATGATTTACATTGTGCTCAGAAACTCAAGGATATTGAGTTGTTGGCAAAGGATTCTACACAAGGGCCTTCTATAGTGCAATCAATTTCATATTCAGATGCCTGTCGTATAGTCATCGACGAGCTCAAAACAGAAAACTATTCACGAACTGTTACTGTAGTGGCAAAAACATATATGAATACTTTTGAGACCTTTCTCGAAGGGTATGGGCTTGATTACTCAGTGGAATTAGTTGAGCGTTTTATTGATTTCCTAGTCCAACATAATAACATAACTGATGCTATTCAATATAAAAGATATCTATTGCTTGTAGGCTATGCAATGGTGGGTACTAGTATCAAGGAAGCCCCTACTGTCTTCCATCACCATTTAGATGATAAATTACCTTCATGGTTTCTGCCTTATTATGAAGAATACAGAGTATATAGGAAGAGAAATCATATAGGTGATAGTGCTTTGAGTATGGATCGAAGTACTTTAATAAGATTTGCTGAATACGTAGATAGTATTGGCATTCATGAAATAGGGAACATAACTTACGAAGTTATCAAAGGATTCTATTTATTCGATAAGCACACAACAGCTGAGGGAAAAGCTGCCTATACAATAAAGCTAAGGCTATTCTTGTCTTATATGTATGAGTGCGGTCATACGAAAAATAACCTCGCAAGAGCGCTTAGTTTTGATCTACATGTTCTAAAATCTAGGCCTACCCAGATTTTGAGTGATGATATTTACAACATGATACTTGATCAATGTGAGGAATGGGAGCAGGAAGGAGCTGTAAAGAATTCTCTAATCCTTAAGATTGCAATGTGGACAGGATTGAGATGCTCAGATATCTGCAGCCTCTCTATTGCTAATATCGATTGGAATCAGCAGCTGTTCAGATTGATACAGAAGAAAACTGGAGTGGAACTTGAGATTCCGTTTCCTACAGCCATCGGGAATTTGCTATATGAGTATTTGAAATCTGATACTGTAAAGGATCCACATTCTCCAATTTTCCTGAACAATAGAGCCCCGCACAGGCCAATCACAACAATATATATTCGAAGACTCATTCAAAAAGCTACAGGAGGAGCTGTTACCAAAGCCCATATACTCAGAAAAACATTCGCCACAAGAATGCTCCGGAATAACACTCCAATATCCATGATATCCGATACTTTAGGTCATATTTCAAATGATACTGTCGATCCTTATATCGATACAAATGACAGTATGATGAGATTATGTGGTTTGCCTATACCAGAATATACAGGAGGTCTGCATGTCGAATAAAGATAAGTCCTTCAAATCCAAATTGGGAGCCATCATCGCTTCTTTGATAGAAGAACGGGTAGCTAAAGGACTCTCCGGGGAGTCTTATCTGAATACCTTCTACGATTTCGATTTTTTCATTGTGAATAATGGCTTTGATGATGGTACCCTGAGTAAAGCATTGCTAGAGGCATGGTCGATTCAGCGTCCGACGGAAAATACAAATACACGAAATAGCAGAATCAATGCTGCAAGACTCATCGCAAAATATATGAATTCCCTAGGTCTAGATGCTTATTTTCCAATGAATCAAGCTTCTACAATTCATAAAACTCCATATATTCCAACAAGAAATGAACTCATCCAGTTCTTCAAGGTAGTAGATTCTCATGTCTCGAAAACAGCCTGGGCTGATGGTTTACAAGATGCCTATCCTGTAATGTTCAGGCTCTATTATTGTTATGGTATGCGTTTGAATGAGGCTGTGTGTATCAAGAAAGAAGATGTCGATCTGCAGGCAGGAACCATATACATAAGACATTCCAAAGGTGATAAAGACAGGGTCATATTCCTAAAGGAAGATATGTTGAAGCTTATGAAAGCTTACGATGAGGCTGCTTCGATGAGACTTAGCGTAAATAGGGAATGGTTCTTTCCTGGCAAATATGGGTCAAATCATTACTGCAAAACAGGACTTTGCAATCTGTTCGTGAATTTATGGAAAGAATCCTTTCCTGACTGGACAGGTAAAAGACCTACTATTCATTCTCTTCGACATGCTTTTGTAGTTCATCGCATCAATGATTGGACTGCTGAAGGAAGGGATGCTGAAGTTCTCTTCCCTTATATCTCGCGATTTATAGGACATGAGTCCATACAGGAAACAATGTATTACTACCATTCCAAAGATACTGAATCTATGGCGTGGACAAGGTTTACAGATGATCAATCAGATTTACTGGAGGTTGAATGGCTATGAAATCATTGATGTTCTTCATTTATTGTTTCGATTTCTTGAATGTTTATTTACCAAAGCAACTTGGTAGAAGCGAAAATACAATTGCTTCATATATCGATACGCTTACAATCCTTAAGCGCTATATAGAAAATGAGTGTCAGCTAGATATATGTAGATTCACTTTTGCGGATTGCACGTTTGATTTCATTCAATCCTTCTTAGCCTGGTTAGGCGCAAATGGTTCTTCAAATTCAACTTGTAATCAACGTCTAGCTGGAATAAAGGGATATTTAGAATATTGTGCTATACAGGATATCAGTATCAATTCTGTTCTAATGGTAATCAAACGAATTAGACCTCTACCTGTAAAAAGAACAATCAAGCCAACACTTTCTGAGATACAATTGAAAGAAATCATGCAGCAGGCTCCAGATACATATAAGGGGAAAAGAAATCGTTTGATATTGCTCCTTCTTTATGAGACGGCGATGCGTGTATCCGAGATAGTTTCTGTTAGAGTAAGTGATTTGCATATTGCTAGGGACATACCATATATCTCAATTATGGGAAAAGGTAAAAAAGAAAGGAACATTGTGATTTCCAGTAAACTTGCCGATATCCTAACGATTTATCTTTCTAGATATCACGATCCTGATGTTACTTATCTTTTCTACTCTTACCTTGGAGGAATAGGAACTCCTTTAAGCCCTCGAAGTGTACAGACTTTCTTGAAAACGTATGCAGATAAAGCAAGAGAATATGATTCGACAATACCTCTGAAGGTACACCCTCATATGTATCGACGTTCAAAAGCGACTAAACTATATCAGAATGGAATGGCATTGGAATTAGTCTCTTCATTCTTGGGACACAGCCAGTTGGAAACAACTAGAATCTATGCAAGACCTTCTATGGAAATGATGAGAACTGAAATAGAAAAATCTATTCCAGAGGAAGCATACAAGGTAAAACCTAGGTGGAAAAACGATAAGGATTTTGCATCAAAATTAGGTTTGAGGTGAAAACAATATGCGCAAGATTCTTACTATAATGCTCTTTTGAAGCACTATTATGCATAGTATTGCAACACTTGCGCATATTATAGAATTTCGCATAAAGCGATGTTGTTTGAGAAAGGAACACGGAAGTCGCATGTGAATCTCAAGATGCTGGTCTTGAGCTTCTGAAGACTTACGGCCAGGTTCCTGGCTGGATGCTGTTTCTTCCTGCCCGGCTTGCCTGGTATTACCTCCATCACGAATGGATTCCTATGCAACCCCTTCTCTACAATGTCATCGTATCTATCAGAGAATTCCTTCAATTGTGAATCCGTCAACTTCTCAAGACCTTTGGCTTTTGCCTTGTGCACAGCCTTCAACATATCATCAAGAAGGATCTGCATGCTGCGAGCCCATTTCTGCTTGTAGTTCTCTATTATGCCCTGCAGGTCTCTATCTATATGAGCGTTGCATACGGCATCTTCGAAGTCGAACCCATCATCGAAATATCCCATCAGACGGTCATGGACAGCAATGCCATGGTAATCGGGAAGGAATCCTATCTCGTTCATGCCTTTCTTACCACGACTTGCTACAGCAACCAGGAAGGTTGCATGTTCCGTAGCTACTGTATGTACCCATTTACCTTTGCCTTTCTCCTTCATTCCAGTCTCATCGACATGAATTACAGGCTGTCTAAGCAAATACTGCCTAAGTCTGTCTCTCTGTTTCCTGCTGAGTTCACCTACAGTCTTGAGGATGTTTGCAATGGTTCCTTCGGACATCCTGATGCCGAGACCGGACATGAATTCCTTTATCCTGTTGAAGGAAACCATACCGAAGGTGGAGAGAGCTGCAACCATTGCCTTGACCGAACTTGAGTAGGTGCAAGGTGCTGCGACATCTTCCGGGAATTCACCTCTGAGACGCCTGTTGTAAAGAGGACATACAACTTCCTTCTGGCAATACTGGTTGTGAATGACACTTATCTGCAGATGTATCTGGTCCCTGGTCTGTACTGTACTTGCTTCAAGAAGAGCAGAGCATGTACCGGCATAAGGACATGCCATGCATGTTGAAGGCAGAAGGTTAATCTTCTCGTCAGGCTCCGATGAGACTTTCAGAGTACTACCTTCATGTCCTGGCTGACCACCGTTGGACTTCTTTTTCCTGCTTCCCTTGTTTACAGCAGAAGGCTTTGGAGAAGGTTTACGGTAACCATCTGTGGAAGAAGGCTTGCTGCTGTTCCTGGAATTCATGTTTATCTTGGCAAGTAGTCCATTGATGAGTTCTTCCTTTTCCGTGAGAGCGTCCTTCAGCTTCTTGATATCAGACTTGTATTCCTTGATGTCGTCCTTGAGTTCCTTTATGGTTTCATTGAGTATTGCAATGTTTCCATTGAGAGTTTCAATAGTAGCTGCAAGATTCTGATCTGGATTATCACCCGTCGAGACAGCAGTGTCCAAAATGACGTCCATTTGATTCTTTTCTTCGATTTCTGCCATTTCAAACCTCCTGTAACTCTATATCCTGACAATAATTAGTATATCATAAAGTAGGTAAAATAGCAATGGTATTTCCTTAAAATGTAAGGAATTAAGCAGAAATCTAAGCCTATTATAGCAAGGCTTTCAGGCGTAGAAAAAAAACCACCCGTAGGTGGCTTTGATGACAGGAAATACCCTTGAAAACCAGGGAAAAGTACCTGAGTAGTTACAGGAATATTCTCATTCATCCGAGGTGTTGGACTCACGTTTGGAGTCGTCAGGGTA
>SAMEA104404106__coassemble_1134_pt1 | contig 21711 bp, 22 predicted proteins | sample SAMEA104404106__metabat2_high_PE_006 | metagenome-assembled genome bin SAMEA104404106 (sample SAMEA104404106) | Balaenoptera acutorostrata
CGCATTGCTGCGGACTTCTGTCGTATATATGGTCTTATGCTGTTCTTTCTGGTTAGCCCCATTCCTCGATCTCTATCGATACATGCTTGAGGAGGATTCCTCCATATTTCTCGATGCACTCTGTAAGGTATTCCTGGAGGTCTGAAATCGTTGTACTCATGAAATGCCTTACCGGAAGCTGCAGGATTACAGTGAGATTGTAGGTTGAGTCGGCGTTCTTTGTTCCTGTAACCCTCTTTACCTTTATTATAGGGTCGTAGTCCCCGATTGCATGCTTCACCATCTGCAGCAGTGCTGTCTCGGATATCTCATCCTTCTCTGGCTTGCTGAACTCAGGCCTTACGATTGTCTTCTCGTAGGAGTTTGCCTTCTGGGAAGCTCCACGCTTACCGAGTATCTTCATCGAATCGTAGACGATCTTTGGATAGTTCCTGGTAATCTCAATAGAAGGGACTGGGATTACATGCTTACCCTCTGTAAAGCGGATGCGCATTGCCGTCTCGATTTCCTCAGCTGTCGCTACATCCTCGATGTGGAGGATCTTCTCAGCCGGAGGGAGCTCGAGCCTCTTCGTGATCTTTCCTATCATCTTCTCGGAGGTTCCTATGATGAGGATCTTCTTGAGCTTCTTTTCCCTGTTAAGAGCATCAACGACTTCATCGCGGTGCGAGTCGTCATCGAATACTGCAGTCCTTACTGCAGAGATGAAGTTGGGGTCCTGCTTTGCAGAGTGGCCTGCAAGGATCCTCTCTCCCTTGATGAGCAGTCCATCGTCGATGATGTAGTCTATCTTGTACTTTGCAGCCACGATCTTGGAGTGATGGGACTTGCCGGTACCGGACCTTCCGACCAATGCATATACCTTCACCCTGTTCATCTTCATGAATGCAAACTGAAAAAGCTTGTTCATACCTATATATAATGTACTGAAGCATTGCCAGTTGTCAAATATGATGTGCGATGAATCATATATGGAACACTGTATTTCCTGTGTAGTTTGTCCTGTTCGAGCCTTCTTCCATACTTCAGGCACCATATATTTCCATCTCAATGTCCTTCGCATCTGTTGGACAGTAGCTCATTGGTCCCGTCTTCGGGGTAGATGCATCATTACTCATCACCATTCGTCAAAGCGAAGTATGTGAACCTTACATCTGCCTTGGCATCATGGAGGTTGTATATGTACGGTACAATCCCAACGATTATGAAGAGTACTTCAATGCCGTTGGTAATAGACGATCTAGGCTAAAGAGGCAGTCCAGGATGTACCGAATGTCGCGGATATAAGGGATGAGAAAAGCTCCCTTCATGCTTGGTTTCTCCCATGTTTTCAACACCTTTCATATCTTGATTATGCTGCAGAAGGGATGGCTTGATACGTTAAGGACAATGCATCTGATTGTATTCATTCCGATGCGATGTATCCAGAAAGAGGGTGGAAGGGTAGGTTTACTGTTTTTCGATGAATTTATATGTTTCGGATAATGTGTATCGAATTGCAGTAAATCCTTGTGTTGGTTATATGTAACATCAGATTATCGATATAAGAATATCTGTATAGGCATATTTAAGTTTATATAGGATAAAATATATAAGAAATCAGGTATATTGTGCTTAAAACACGAAAATCGATGCTGTTTTCCTGCGATATATGGTGTACAATGTTAATTTGTTAAATATTGAAATATTAGGAGTTGTATCAATGAGTCTGATTTCAACATTCAGAAGGGGAGGCGTCCATCCTGCGGATATGAAAGACTTGTCCAAGGACAAGGCGATAGAACGCCTTCCACTACCTGAAGAGCTTTTGTTGAGCATGAGTCAGCATCTGGGAGCACCGGCAACTTCACTGAAGAAAAAGGGGGATTCAGTCAGGCGGGGAGAACTCGTTGGACAGGCGTCATCCTTCATCAGTGCAGATGTGCACTCTCCAGTCGATGGAACAGTAAAGGAAGTCAGGAAGGTACGCCTTGCTTCCGGTGCCGTCGCAGATGCACTTGTAATCACAGTAGATCCTGAACAGGATGAGGACCCTTTCACAGAAGAATATGACTATTCCTCTCTCTCTTCAGCAGAGCTTCTTGCTCTCGTGAAGCAGATGGGCATCGTAGGTATGGGTGGAGCTACATTCCCGGCAAACGTGAAGTTCAGCATTCCAACCGGAAAGAAGGTTGATGCACTGATCGTAAACGGTGTCGAGTGTGAACCGTATCTCACTTCCGACTACAGGACGATGATGGAAAGAGCCGAAGGCCTTCTTGAAGGCGTCATGATCGCATCAAGGATCGTGAACCCTGCCAAGATCGCAATCGGAGTCGAGCAGAACAAGATGGATGCCGTCCAGCACCTTGAAGATGTCATCAAGGCAAAGGGCTATCCAATCGAAGTATATGCACTCAAGATGAAGTACCCTCAGGGCGATGAGAAGCAGCTCATCAAGGCTGTAATCAACCGCGAGGTACCTTCTGGAAAGCTTCCACTCGATGTAGGTGCGGTAGTTGCTAACGCTTCCACCTGCTTTGCAATCTACGAGGCTGTGAAGTTCCATAAGCCACTCATGGAGAGAGTCGTCTCCATTACAGGTGAGTGTGTAAACGATACAAGGAATGTAATCGCTCCAATAGGTACAAAGGCCCGCGACCTCTTTGCCTATGCAGGAGGCGTTGACGAGTCGATCCTCGACAAGTATGTATCCGGCGGTCCTATGATGGGATTTGCATTTGCAGACCTCGACTGCCCAATGACAAAGGGAACATCCGGAGTCCTTGCACTCCCTGTGAAGATCACTGCAGACACGCTTCCATGCGTAAGCTGCGGAAGATGTGTTGCACACTGTCCGATGGGACTCATGCCAAACAGGATGTATCGAAACATCATGCATGGAGAGTACCAGGAAGCAATGGACCTCGGACTCATGGACTGCAAGGAATGTGGATGCTGTGCATATGAATGTCCATCAGCACTTCCACTCGTACAGAGCTTCAAGCTCGGAAAGAAGCTCGGGAGGAAAAAGAAATAATGACAACAGTATCATCAAGCCCACATGTACATGACAGCCTTACAACACCTAAGGCAATGTTCTATGTACTCTGTGCTCTCCTTCCGGCAGCTCTCTGGGGTGTATTCGTATTCGGTTTCCGCGCACTGCTTGTGCTTGTGGTATCCGTTGCAGCTTCCCTTCTTACAGAGTATCTGCTTGGACTTGCGTCCAGGGAGAAGACACTTCTCGATTTCTCTGCAGCAGTTACAGGACTCCTTGTCGGCATGAACATGCCTCCACAGGTTCCTCTCTATATTCCAGTCATCGCATCCGCTTTCGCAATCGCAGTCGTGAAGTGGACATTCGGCGGACTTGGATGCAACTGGGCAAATCCGGCAATTGCAGGAAGAATCTTCGTATTCTTCTCCTTTACATCCGGAATGAGCACATTCAGCCTTCCAAGAACCCTTGCAGTGGACAGCATGACAGGCGCTACAATCCTCTCGACTGTAAAGACAGCGATTGCAGGTGGAGCTGCATCCGGCCTTACATACGATGAGGTGCTTGCCCAGTCCGGTATGCTCACATCCTCGATTGCAGATAAGGTCTCATCTGCAATTCCTTTCCTCTCCCCATACGAGATCGATGCCTTCATCGGCAACGTAGGTGGTTGTATCGGAGAGGTATCAGCACTCCTTCTGCTTGCAGGTGGTATCTTCCTCATAGCAAAGAAGATCATCACATGGCATATCCCAACTGTATATCTTGGATCCTTTGCACTCCTATCCTGGATCTTCGGAGGATGTCCAAGAGGACTTGGACTCTTCCACGGTGAGATCCTCCTTCCACTTCTAAGTGGTGGACTCTTCCTTGGAGCCTTCTTCATGGCAACAGACTGGGTCACAACTCCAACAACAGTGAAGGGACAGGTCATCTTTGCAGTAGGATGCGGATTCTTCACCTTCCTGATCCGTTACTTCGGATCTCTTCCTGAAGGTGTATCTCTTGCAATCCTACTCATGAACATCCTTTCCCCTACAATCGAGCGCTATGTAAAGCCAAGGAAGTTCGGCTATGTAAAGCCTGAGAAGAAGACGGAGGTGAAGGCATGAAGAACATACTCAAGACTGGCTTCATACTCTTTGTGATCTGTGCATTCTCTGCAGGACTCTGCGGAGTCGTAAACAGCATCACAGCTCCTAAGATCGCCGAGAACATCCGCCAGGAGCAGCTCAAGGCATATGACGCTGTAGCATCCGGCATGGAGATCGGGGAAGAGACTGCAGTCGATGGCGTAAAGGGAGTAGTGAGCGCACTTCCTCTTTCAAGAGATGGAAAGGCTGAAGGCGTCATCCTCAACCTTACAGGAAACGGTTATGGTGGAGAATTCTCCATCATCGCAAGCTATTCCTTCGATGGAAAGCTCCTCAAGGCAAAGATGATGGGTAACGGTGAGACTCCGGGACTTGGAAAGAAGTCCGAGCAGGCATGGTACATGGAGATGTTCGAGGGAAAGGGTTCTGATGTTCCTCTTCCTGCAGCGAAGTCCGACCTTCCTGCCGACAAGGCACAGGCAGTGTCCGGTGCTTCAATCACATTCGGTGGCGTTTCCGCTGCTCTCAGAAATGGTTCTGAGTACGTAAAGACACTTGGAGGTGCACTATGAGCAGTCATATGAACGAGCTTAAGAAGGGTATCTTCAAGGAGAACCCTGTATTCATCATCATGCTGGGCATGTGTCCAACCCTTGGTGTCTCAACCATGGTTTCCAATGCCCTTGGAATGGGAGTGTCGGTAATCTTCGTACTTCTCTGTTCGAACATTACGATCTCCCTCCTCAGGAAGATCATCCCTGATACAATCAGGATCCCTGCCTACATCGTAGTCATCGCTTCCTTCGTAACCATCATCGAAATGCTTCTCCACGCATTCGTTCCTTCCGTATATGCTGCACTCGGCGTATATCTTCCACTGATCGTAGTAAACTGCATCATCCTTGGAAGAGCGGAGGCATTTGCAAACAAGAACACTGTTCTCGACAGTGCACTGGATGCAATCGGAATGGGAATCGGATTCACCCTTTCCCTTACCCTGATTGCAGCAATCCGTGAGATCTTCGGCGCTGGCACAATCACACTCTTCCCAATGGGTGGATGGGATGGTGTCATCACGATCCCAGGCCTCAGCGAGTCCCCTGTAAGAGTTCTCACTCTCGCAGCAGGCGCACTCCTTGTAATGGGTTACCTCAAGGCATTCTTCCAGTGGAAGAGTTCAAAGGGGGCTAGGTGATGAGTTATATCGGAATCCTGATCACATACATATTCGTACAGAATTTCATTCTCGTTCAGTTCCTTGGCCTCTGCCCATTCATCGGAGTATCCAAGAACAGCGAGAGTGCAATCGGAATGGGTATGGCCGTAACATTCGTTACTGCCATCGCATCGGTAGTCTGCTGGGCTGTCTTCTACTTCCTCCTTGTCCCATTCGGACTGGAGTACCTGAAGACAATCGCATTCATCCTGGTAATCGCATCTCTCGTACAGCTTGTAGAGATGGTCATCAGGAAGATGAGCCCTGCCCTCTACAAGGCACTTGGAATCTATCTTCCTCTCATCACGACAAACTGTGCTGTTCTCGGTATTGCAATCATCAACATCGACAACGGCTACAACCTCCTCGAGGCTTTCATCGCAGGAGTTGCAGCAGGACTTGGATTCACAATGGCAATTGTCCTCATGTCCAACATCCGTGAGAAGCTGGACATGACACCTGTCAGGAAGGTATTCAGAGGAGTTCCAATCGCCTTCATCTCTGCAGGTATCATGGCACTTGCCTTCATGGCTTTCGACAAGAGCCTTCTTGTGAACCTACATCTTGTCTGATAAAGGAGTGTTTTAGACGATGGCGATTTTTCTATCATTCATAATAATTGCGGTTCTCGGCCTCCTTCTTGGCATTGGTCTTTCCTTTGCCGACAAGAAGCTTGCAGTCGAGAAGGATGAGAAGCTTGTACAGCTTGAATCTGCAATGCCGGGAGCAAACTGCGGCGGCTGTGGATTTGCAGGATGCTCTGCATATGCAGAGGCTGTATACAAGGGAGAGGCAGAGCCAGGACTCTGCTCTCCAGGAGGAGCTGCACTTGCAGCGAAGATGGGAGAGATCCTTGGAGTAGAAGTCGAGGCCAAGGAGAGGATGGTTGCATTCGTGCACTGCCAGGGTAATCCTGAGCTTACGGGAATCGAGTACGAGTACAAGGGGATTACGGACTGCAATGCAGCTGCAATCCTCCATGCCGGACCTAATGCCTGCAAGGAAGGATGCCTTCACCTGGGTTCCTGCATCAACGTATGCCCTGTCCAGGCAATCCACAAGGACGAGAAGGGCAACATCGTAGTCGATAAGGAAACATGTATCGGATGTGGTAAATGTACCAAGGTTTGTCCAAATGGTGTCATCAGACTTATTCCTTATTCGGCCGAATATGTGGTAGCATGTAACAATCATGAGAAGGGACCGGATGCAAGGAAGGTTTGCCAGGTCAGCTGTATCGGATGCACACTCTGTGCAAGAAAGGTTGAGGACTCCCCATTTACAATAGAGAACTTTCTTTCGCATAATGATTACAGCAAGGACCAGGGCAATGCCGGGAAGGCTGCAGAGGTCTGTCCTCGAAAGTGCATAATCAAGAGGTGAAGATAATTTGAGACTAGCTTTAGGAATGTATACAACCCTTTCAAGCTATACACCAGCGCACGCATTCCGCCGTGCGCTGTCTCTCATTTATACACCTGTGCTGAGAGAACTCTACAACAGCACGGACATCAAGTTCACCCTATACAATTCCTCCGGCATGATGGATTACTTCGATGACAATCATCCGGAGGTGAATATCCTCATCTCCACTCTCTGCGAGCGGGGAACACTGAAGATGCTTTCGGGCATCTACACACAGTCGATTCTCTCACTCTCCCCTCCGAAGGAGAGGGCTGAGAGCCTCGAGAAGATGACAACATCCATCAGGCGTCACTACAAGGTGAGGGCCAATGGAGCCTTCTTCTACGGACAGATCTGGGCACCTCAGTATGTCTCGACTCTCAATTCCTGTGGAATCGACAAGGTAGTCATCTCCTCCTACAAGGCAACAAGCAGGGAACATCTCTATGACTTCCCGTTCAGGATGAACGAGCTTGGAAAGAAGATAGAGGTCTATCCAATCAACGACACGATCTCCGCTGCAGTCTCCCGCTACAGCCAGGGAGAGATGAACCTATCTGAACTCAAGGATGCAATCACGGCTTTCTTCGAGAGCAACAGGTCAGACGATGTTGTCATGTTCCTCAATCTCGATCAGCTCCTGCAGGGAACTGCAAGGACGATCGAAACTGAAGGCGATGACATAGCATCGGTATTCCTCCACATCCTCGAGGTGGCTGAAAAGACGGGAACAGAGCTATGCCACCTCGACGACCTGGAAGTGAAGAGGAACGGCTACCTCGATTCCGGCTGGTATGGAAGGGATGCCTATGCAAACTCCCTCTATTCCTTCAACGACATCTTCGTACGTAACGGCAACTGCCGCTACATGAAGAACAGGCTCATAAACCTCACCGAGTCGGTCTACGAATGCAAGAAGGACAAGAGCCTGAGGAGGCTCTGTACACATAACCTCTCCCACGTAACGAACGGTCCTCTCTTCATCTACGATCCGCAGTGCGGACCACTGAGGAGCACGGAAAGGCGTGTGTTCTGGCAGAACATAATCGAGGCTGAGAAGAACCTCGGGACTGTCTATCCGAACCTCCTGGATAACGAGACTGACCTAGAGGACCAGGGAGAGCTGGACTACATTGCAAGGAATGGCAACTACACTGCAGTATTCTCTCCATGGGGAGGATCGCTTGTGGAGTTCGACTTTGTCGAAAAGGGGCTGAACCTCTGCGATACGAAGAGCCACTTCGACAAGGACTTCTCCTACCTCGACCACAAGAGGACATTTGCAGACAAGGTCACGGTCAACGGCAGGCTCTACAAGACGAAGTACCATAGGTTCACAGCCGAGGTACTCAGGAAGAACTACTCGGAGATACTCTTCACACTCGATGAGGAGTCCCTTCCCTTCTCGGTGATCAAGAGGTACAAGCTCAGGAATTCGACATTGGTCCTCGAGTCTACGCTTGTTGCAAAGGAAGACATAGATGAGGGATCCTACGCCCTCAATGCATATCTGGGATTCGATACACTGTATCTACCATCCCAGGATCACAAGAAACTCACGCTGCTTGGCAAGCTCGAGGGAATCAAGACCCTGAAGGTTGTCGACAAGGAGTGTGATGTTCAGATATCATTCACATCCACGGATCCATTCACTGTGATGGAGGATGTGAAGAAGCAGTCGCAATATACGGTTCTCGGATTGGAGACCTTTACACTATATGAGAAGTTCACCTTCAGCTTCCCTTTCTCGCTGAAGAGGGGGGAGAGTGCCAATTTCAGGTTGGCATTCCGCTGTGGTGAGAACAAAAGCAAGGAGTAGAATCTTGTTCATTGAAAACAGATCGAAATTCGAAGATATCCAGGAAGAAGCAGCCAAGGTCTGGAAGAGACTTGAAGACCAGAAGACTCTCGAGAAGATAGCAGCTCTCGAAGAGAAGACTCTCGCACCTGATTTCTGGAACGACAAGGATCACGCTGAGGCAACATTCAGGGATCTTTCACTTCTTAAGGACAGCTATTTCCCATGGAAGAAGCTGAATGATGATATCCAGGAGCTCGAGGAGCTCATGGAGATGTATGATGATGAGGATGACGAGGACATCAGGCTCGAGATCCAGAGCCAGATCGATGCTCTCGAGGCGAAGTTCCATCCATTGAAGATCAAGACCCTTCTTGATGGCAAGTTCGACAAGAACAACGTATTCCTCACAATCCACGCAGGTGCCGGCGGTAACGAGGCATCCGACTGGGCATCCATGCTTATGAGACTCTACACACGTTGGGCAGAGCGCCATGGCTTCAAGACAGAGATGCTCGATATGCAGGAGGATGAAGGTGGAATCAAGAGCGTTACGATCAAGATCTCCGGTCCATATGCATTCGGCTATCTCAAGGGTGAGGCCGGTGTACACCGCCTTGTAAGAATCTCTCCATTCGATTCCCAGGCAAGACGCCATACATCCTTCACATCCGTCTACGCTTCAGCCGAGGTTGACGATACAATCGAGATCAACATCAAGCCTGAGGACTACAGACTCGATACATACCGCGCAGGTGGTGCAGGTGGTCAGCACGTCAACAAGACAGACTCCGCCGTAAGAATCACACACTACGCTACAGGAATCGTAGTACAGTGCCAGAACGAGAGAAGCCAGATCATGAACAAGGAAGTTGCGTTCAAGATGCTCAGGTCCAAGCTCTATGAGTACTACCAGAAGGAAAAGGAGAAGGAGAAGGAGAAGAACGCAATTGCAAAGAAGGACATCACCTGGGGATCCCAGATCCGAAGCTATGTCTTCCAGCCTTACACTCTCGTAAAGGACCACAGGACCAATTTCTCGACTGGTAACATCCAGGCTGTAATGGATGGTGAGATTGATGACTTCATCGAAAGCTATCTCCACTTCCAGAAAGAGGATTAAGCGTCTTCTTGCATTTTCAGCTGCACTGTTCATGCTCCTCATGCCTCTTTCAGCTGGGGAGTATAGGATAGGTCTTGTCCTTGATGGTGAAATCGAGAGGTTCTCGGACTTCATCGAGGATGCAATCACATTCTCATCCACCTCTGTCGTCTCTGAAGGACTCGTAGCCTCGAATCGTGAACGCATCGAGCGTGAAAGGGATATCCGGAATGGAATCGAAAGGGATAGGGCGAGAAGGAACGAGAAGAGCTATGTCGAGCGGACTGAGAAGGAGGATGAGACTCCTCTCGTCGGCAGGATCGTACCGCTTTCCCTTGATGAGACAAGCATGAAGTATCTCAGGGAGGGTGACAGCGATGCCGTCTCCTACCTGAAGCATAGGGAATCCCTTGATGAGATAATCCTGTTCTCATCCGTCCTCGTGGACGGACTCTATGAGATAGGCCTCTCAATCGATGGAGAGGAGAAGCTCTTCACGCTATACTCTGATATGCTTGGAGGACTAGAGAGGGAAGTGCTTCCCGTTCTTCTCGAGCATTACAGGGGAATTCCATATCACCTCGTGAGCGTAAGTGGAAATGTCGGCGCGAACATCACGGAGAACGGGGAGGATGTCGAGAAGTTCTCATCCTACTATGTGCTTTCCGAAGGTGTGCATGAGATCAGGTTCGAGCAGACAGGATATATATACTACTCGACTCTTGTCGACGTGGATGATGACCTTGAGGTGATAGAGTACCAGCTTGAGAAGGAGAAAGGAGAGAAGCTCTACATCTCAGCTCGTCCCTATCCGGATACCCTGTATCTCAATGGAAGGAAGCTCGATTCGCTCTTTGCAGATGAGGTAGGACTACCATTCACACTTACTGCCCTTAAGGATGGATACATCCCGAGGACGGTGCAGAGTGCAAAGGGCAGGGAGTCGATTGAACTTCAGCTTCTTCCTGTCACATTCTACGACAAGGACAAGCTGCTGGAGGAGAAGAGCAGCTTCTATACGCATCTGCTCTCCACGCTTCTCTCCTTCGGAGTATCGGTTGCATCCGAGGCATTGGACAGGATGCTTCCGGAGACAGACCTCAGCCTGGTGACTGCAGGACTGTATGGATTGACTGCTACGGGAGTCGTCATGATGGTCGATTCCCTTTTCGATTACAGGAATGCTCTTTCAAGGAGCTACTGACATTAGGAGTGTTACATTATGGCATTTTTCAAGAAGTTCGGCGAAAAGCTGAAGAATCTTTTCACTACAAGAAAGATCGATGAGGAATTCTTCGAGGAACTCGAGGATACTCTCATCGAGGGAGACCTTGGTGCTAGGCTTACAGACGAGGTCATCGAGACACTCAGGAAGAAGGTCAAGGAAGACAAGGTCACAGACCCCAAGGAACTTCAGGGCATGATGAAGGACCTTCTTGCTCCATACCTCACAGAGCTCGATCCAGTTCTCGAGAAGGGTGAGCAGACGGTATTCCTGATGCTCGGTGTAAATGGTGTCGGCAAGACGACAACGATTGCCAAGATTGCAAAGCGCTATACGAAGAAGGGCGACAAGGTCCTTCTTGCAGCAGCTGACACTTTCCGCGCAGCGGCTGTCGACCAGCTCGAGATCCATGCAGACAGGCTTGGCCTCAGGATCGTAAAGTCCAAGATGGGCTCGGATCCCGGCGCTGTCATCTACGATGCACTCACCTCTGCAAATGCACACGGGGATGACCTAGTGCTCTGCGATACAGCAGGAAGGATGCACAACAAGGAGAACCTCCTGAAGGAGCTCAAGAAGATCGACAAGGTCGTAAGGGCAAAGGGCGTGAAGGAGGAGAACTACTATCGCTTCCTCGTAATCGATGCAACTACCGGCCAGAATGGACTGAGCCAGGCAATGCTCTTCAACGATGCTGTACCGCTGAACGGCATCATCCTCACAAAGTATGACTCCCTTGCAAAGGGCGGAGCACTTGTACAGATCGGCAAGCTTCTCGACCTGCCAATCGTATTCGTCTGCACAGGTGAAGGCTATGATGATATCAGGCCATTCGACAAGGACGAGTTCCTCACATCCCTGGTAGGTCTTGATGCATAGACGTCCGCTCTCCCTGATCCTTACCCTGATGGTATCAACCTCGCTTCTTTCAGCTGAGGTTTGGGAGAGCAATGCACTTTCGATGAGACTGAAGCCCGCTGCCGAGATATCGCCTTCAGGTTACTCCCTGGTAGTCGAGGATGATGCTGAGTACCTATATCTCGATGGAAATCCCATCTCGGAAAAGAAGATGACCGATAGCGGCTACATACTCACCGAAGGCGATGAGATAACCATCTACACACTCGATCAGTGTGGACGCCCTCTTTCAATCGAAGAGGGCTCTTCTGTAACGAGGAATGTCTATTCGAAGGATGGACTTCTCCTCTCATCGACTATTACGGATTCAGATGGACTTGAGATGATAAGCGAATATCATTGGTCACCTGAGGGAAGGCTGATGTCTGTCGAGAATGTCGAACTTACATACTATCTTCCAACTACATCGTTCCACTACAGTGTAGATGACTATACCTACAGTCTCAACGACGAGACACCTGAGGTGTTCATCGAGAGACTTGGAGAGGAGAGGTCCAAGGTTGAGATCCAGGAGGACGAGAGCGTGAAGCTGACATCCCCAGACGGTAGTGAGAGACTCTACTCAAGGGAAGGTTTTCTTGTCCACGAGGTCAGGGATGGAATCACCTACGACTACATCTATGAGGATGGTGTCCTCTCTATCTCTACAGAGACTGATGGAAGGAACCTCACAAGACTTATCTACGTTGATGGAATTCTCGATCGGAAGGAGTATCTGGTGGATGGAGTCGTTACAAGGATACAGACCTTCCATGATGATGGATACATGACAGAGGACAGGTACCGTAACGGTAAGCCTTATGCCCGTGTCTCCTATGACAGGGACCATAAGACGATAAGGAGCATAGAGAGCCTATGATACTGAAGTCTTCACTCCGCTACTCGTTCTCAAGATACAATAGGCATAGGTCGAGATCCATAAGGGTTGTGATCCTCCTTACCATTTCAATCGTCATCTTCATGACGATCATCTCAAGCATGGATGCACTTCAGAAGAAGAGATTCGATGGGATAAGGGCGACAAGGAGCTTTGACATCATAATCCATGATGGAAACGAGGATGAGATAAGACGAGCATATCCAGAGGCGAAGGTCTTCTCCTACAAGGAGGAGATGGCATTGGTCTCCTCGAAGGCCATGTACATCCGCTATATAGACCCATCGACCTACGGAGGAGACATAGAGTTCCTCTCGGGCGATGCATCCTCCATTGCAATCCCATACACCATGTATGGATCGAACGGATGGAAGGATGTAGCGGTTGCATCCTTCTCCCACGACAAGGGGAGGAGAATCCCTACAAACAGTACAGTGCCACTGAGTGGTGTATACTTCTCATCCTCTCCTGGGGATTTCGACAGGTTCTATGTACTTTCCGACCTGGAGAATGCACCTGAGGACCTGGAGACCATCGTAGCTGTAATGGGTACTGATGATACCAGACCACTTGAGAAGCTATGTCCCGAGAAGGAATACGAGACATGGAAGGAGACAGAGAGCACCCTCTACTCATCCTTCGTGCTTGAAAGGACGATGATGGGTGTTGTGATATCCGTACTCTTTCTTGTTGTGCTGCTGTCGCTTGACCAGCAGATACGTGCATTTCTAAAGAACAAGAGGAAAGAGAGAGCCGAGCTCAGGATACTAGGACTTGGGGATGGGAAGGTAAACCTCATCTTCACGCTTTCATTCCTTATCCTTGTTTTCATATCCCTGGTGCTTGGAGCATCATTATCCCTTGCAACCATCCATGTTGCAGGAAGATTCCTCTCTCAGAGCTACCACACCCCATTCGATCCTGCATTCAACTGGAATGCATTCCTGCTGGTTGCAGCATTGATGACAGCAGGAACTGTCCTCATAGCACTCCTGAGGCTTGCTCGGGAAAGGAAGCTTGAACTTCTGGAGGTGATAAGAAATGAATGAGATACTTGAACTCGAAGAGCTGCGGAAGACCTACAGGAGATACTCCGATGAGCTTGAGATCCTGAAGGGTGTGAACCTCACAATCCATTCCGGTGAGAGCGTTGCAATAATCGGCAAGAGTGGAAGCGGCAAGAGCACGCTTCTGAATCTTGCAGCACTCCTGGACAGCAAGACATCGGGCAAGGTCTACTATGGAGATAGGGATACAGACACTCTCTCCAGGAAGGATATCGAGGAGATGAGAAGGACATACCTTGGATTCGTATTCCAGGATTCGATGCTCCTCGAGGATTTCTCAGCACTGGAGAACGTGGAGATGCCTCTCCTGATCAATGGGGTTTCCAGAAAGGAAGCCAAGTCCAAGGCGCTTGAGCTTCTTCAGAAGGTAGGACTTGGAGAGAGAAAGGACCATAGGCCATCGGAGCTCTCAGGTGGTGAAAGGGAAAGAATTGCAATTGCAAGAGCTCTATCAACAGGAGCAAAGCTCATCTTTGCAGATGAACCGACTGGCTCGCTCGACGAGCAGAGCAGGAGGGAGACAGAGGAATTGATCCTCTCTGTCCCGAAGACCGGAGATAGGGCACTGTTGCTGGTGACCCATGACATGGAACTTGCCCGCAAGGCAGATAGAGTATATGAACTCAAGGGAGGAGTGCTTGAAGAGCTTCATTCCTGACATATACATGAAGAGGAAGCTTGGCAGTGGAAAGGGAGTGAAGTATGTCGTTTCCTATCTGGTACCTGCGCTTCTGCTGGTACTCGTATCACTGCTTCTTGTCTTCAGCCTGACATTCATCACAAGCATGACGGATGCACTGGACCTAATAATGAGACATGTAGGGTCCGGCGACATACGTGTGGATGGATTCTATGAAAGCGGGAGGGATGATGAGACAGCACATGTATATAAGGAGGCTACGGCACTTGCGATGAGTGAGGATTCATCGACCGCATTCACCCTGAAGGCTGTCGACTTCGATTCCTATTTCACTCCGGAAAGGGAAAGGCTCCTCCGCATTGAATATGGCGAGCGGGCGAATATGAATTCAATCGTCATTTCCGAGTCCACTGCCGAAGAGCTTGGAGTATCTCTTGGCGACAGGTTCTCGCTTCTTGTCTACGAAGAGGAGAAGAACAGGACAAGGCCTCTTCTCGTGACGGTCTCAGCTCTCTATTCAACCGGTTATAGGGAATTCGACGAGGCTACTGTATATATCGACAATATGGGAATAAGTGGGCGTGAGTACACGGAGCTCATCCTCGATGACCCATCCAGGATTGATTCCCGCCTCGAGGAACTCGATCTGGAAGGACATAGGGGCTTCAGCTACAGGCGCCTCTACAGCTCCATGTATTCCAATGTGGAGTTCTCATCGGCAGTCCTCTATGTGATATTTGCGCTTCTTGCTATCCTTGCTGCCTTCTTTTCACAGAACATCGCATATGAGTATACGGAGCGCGACAAGGTGGATATAGGAACACTCAGGATGATGGGACTTGAGGGAAGGGCAATAAGGAAGATGTATTTCCTCCTTACATCCTTTACTGTCCTTGTATCATTGATCCTTGGCCTTGTGCTGGGATTGGGGCTTTCTGCTCTTATTCCGGATATCCTCTCTGCACTGGAGTCCAGCAACCTTGCAGCGCTTGGATCCTACCTTGTCTCCTTCGAGGTCGTGATCCCTGTTCTTCCGATTGCCCTGATGCTCCTGCTTCTCTTCGGTGTATCGCTGATGTCGCTATACATAAGCCTCAGGCATCTCGAGAGTGCGGAAGTTCTCGATATACTCAAGTGCTAGTTTACTAGATAGCCCAAACCAAGTAGAATCTGACTTGTGAATCTAGAAGTGTTTTCCCTCGGCACAAGCGGCATGATGCCACTTCCAGGCCGATTTCTTACATCAGCATTAGTTCGTCGTGATGGAGACCTGTTCCTCTTCGATTGTGGAGAGGGAACACAGGTCTCATTGAAGATGCTCAACCTGAAGTGGAAGAAGATCAATGCAATCTTCATCTCCCACATGCATGCAGACCATGTTACAGGACTTCCTGGCATGCTCATGCTCTCAAGTCAGGTTGACCGCACTGAACCACTTTACATATATGGACCGAAGAGACTCAAGGAATATGTCGATGAGACAAGAAGGATCCTCGACATGTACATCAACTACGATATCATCGTACGTCCTGTAGAGCCTGGAATCATATATGAGGAGGAAGAGTTTACTGTACAGTGCTTTGAGCTTGACCATACAAAGCAGTGCTTTGGCTACAGCCTCATCGAGAAGCCTCGCAAGGGTGAGTTCCATCCAGATAAGGCAATCGAGCTTGGAGTTCCAAAGGGACCGATGTGGGGCAGGATCCAGAGAGGTGAGTCTGTAACTCTTGAAGATGGTACTGTAGTGACTCCAGAGGACATCATGGGCAGGCCTAGGGAAGGAAGGAAGTTCAGCTATGTAACCGATACCCTCTACTTCCCTGAGATAGCAGATTACGTACATGATTCGGATATCCTCTTCTGCGAAGGCATGTTCGAGCACGCTCTTGTCGAGACAGCAAGCGAGAAGAAGCATATGACAGCGCGTCAGGCTGGAATGGTTGCAAGGGATGGTCATGTAGGAACACTCTGCCTGCAGCATTATTCCCCTCGCTACAGCAACTCGGAGCTCAAGGTCCTCGGTGAGGAGGCAAGGGCAGTATTCGAGAATACAGTGCTGACCCGTGACCGCATGAGTTTCGATATCCCACTTAAGGATTGATGGTATTCCAGATCCTGTTTCATCCCTCTCGTTCGAGAGGGATTTTTGGTGCCTTGAAGCCTTCAGTTCCCCTTGGGGGTGAAATGATATGGGATGGCGTTGCAAGTGCCCTGCGGCGATATTCTGGCCTCTCAAGGCATGAAAGAAGCCAGCTCCGAAGAACTGGCTCTGATGGAGGTGTATGATATTACCTTACCTGGCGGGAGATATTGGAGATGAACTTCTCTACGCTTCCTGACTTGTATTCAGCTGCGTGGATCTCTCCTACCATGGAAAGTGCAGATTCTGCCTCTGCCTTGTTGTAGAGAGGAAGGACGACGAAGAGCTTGTCATCTTCCTCGAAGGTAAGTGTCTCTTCCCTGAAGATCTCGTTGATGGCTTCCGGTGTTACGAGGTCTGTCTTCTTCATTCCGACTACTGTAAGGTCGTATCCAAGCTCGGATGCTATCTTGGCCTCCTCTGCAACTACATCCTCAAGTCCAAGTACTCTTGTCTCGACTGCTGCTGAGAGTGCGGCTCTTGTAAGAGGATCTGCTGCCTTGAGTGCTTCCTCAGGTACTTCCACTGTATTTGGTGTAGGAACCTCGACAGTCTTGAAGACCTCTACAGGAACTTCCCTGACAACTTCCTTGACTACCTCTACCGGTACTTCCCTTACAACTTCCTTTACGACTTCTACAGGTACTTCCCTGACTACTTCCTTTATGACTTCTACAGGAACTTCAACTTCCCTTACGGTTTCCCTGACGATCTCAACAGGGACCTCGCGGACAACCTCTACAGGAACCTCGACCTCCCTTACGGTCTCGACTGGAACTTCCTTGATGACCTCTACAGGAACCTCTACTTCCTTTACGACTTCCTTGACGATCTCGACCGGAACCTGGACTTCCTTTATTACCTCTACAGGAACTTCCTTTATGACTTCCTTCTCGACCTCTACTGTAACCTGTACAGGAACTTCCTTCTCTACGGTGACTTCCTTCACGACTTCGAATGGAACCTTCACCTCGATTGGAACCTCTCTCTCGACCTCTACGATCTTCTCGACAGGTACCTGGACTTCCTTCACAACCTCGACAGGGATTTCCTTTATTACTTCCTTGACTGTCTCGACTGGAACTTCCTTTACAACCTCCCTGATCCTTTCAGGATTTGCAGTTCCCTCGAGATTGAATCTTGCAGGGTCGAGGTCTCCCTTCATCATCGGATCGTCCTTTGGAGCCTTGTAGAGTGGGCTGTCATAGGAATTTGGCGTTAGCTTGTCAATCTGATCCTGGAAATCATCGTCATTCCTCTTGCCGACCACGATGCCTATCTGTATGAGTACTAGGCCAATTATGATTGGGAAGAGCTTGATCAGTACACTGTAGATCTGTTCATTGGTGATCTGGTAGCTTGGTACGAGGTACATAAGGAAAACGACCGCAAATATTCCCAACACCAAGGCAGATATCACAACACTCGAAAGGATTACCTTCAGGTTGCTTGATGGTTTTGACATAGCTTGCCTCCAAAAACTTAATGATACTTGCTATGAATATCAAATTACATTATAAACTATACAAGAATACGATGACAAGAACGAAATTTATTGTTGCATTATGTATTTTCGTTGTAGTGCTGAGCATCTCGACTCTCATCCTATCCCCAACAGGGATAGTGGTTAACCATGCATTGAGAGCCGAATATGAGAGTCTGCAGTACCAGAACGACAAGAAAGAGGCGGAATTGGAAGTACTCAGGGAGAATCTTCAGGCGGAACTGAGCGAAAATGCAGGGAAAATGCCTTCCAAGGACGAGGTTATATATCGTTTTTCAGATGAAATTCCACAGAGGAAAGTCGAGAGGGAGCCTGAACCTGTGACACAGGAAGGCTTCAAGGGCATTTCTATGTCATATCTTCTGCTCATATCGCTCTCCTTCTCCCTGCTCTATGTCGGAATATGCATGCTGATGAGTCATCTGAGAAGGAGGAGAAAAGAGGATGAGCGCAGAGATTATCGAGAAGAGCAATGGTGATTCCGTAAGGAGAGTCGCCGAGTTGATTGCAGATGGCAAGGCAGGAGTCTTTCCATGTGATACCATCTATGGGCTCCAGGCTGCAGCAAGCGAGGAGATGGCCTCAAGACTCTATGAAATCAAGCGTAGACCTCAGAGCAAGAGCTTCATAACCCTCATCTCCCTCGAGGACCTGAAGAAGACAGACCTTGAGGTTCCCGAGATCCTCTACGATGTATGGCCAGCAGCCCTTACTGCCATATTGAGAGCTCCGGACGGTTCGACTCATGCAGTCCGTGTACCATCAGACCCATTCCTGATGGAGCTTCTTCCTCTTACAGGTCCTCTCTATTCGACTTCTGTGAATTTCTCCGGAGAGCAGAGTCTTCTCTCCTTTGATGACATCAGGCCTGTGTTCGATGAGCTTGTCGACTTCATCGTAAGGGATCCAGAAGTGCATGGTGGTAGACCATCGACTCTTGTTAGCTTTGTCGAGAAGCCTTACAGGATCCTTCGACAGGGCGATTTCGATGCATCAGTGCTGATTGGCTGAATAGTCACAACAATGGCCTGGATCTGTAGTCCAGGCCATATATATTGCACTTATCTTATCTTTCTTGCTTCCATATAGAAACGTTTCTCGTTTGCGTGTCCGATGCTGAAGGTCTTTCTTGGGAATGCCTTGTCCTTCAGGATCGACTCGAAGAATGTATCCTTTGATACATCCGGGAGTATCACACCAATGTTACCTGGCTTTCTTCCAAGCTCTTCTGTCACATCGATTCCATGGATGTAGTCGATTCCACACTTTCCGTCCCTGACGAGGCTGTCGATCACGTTCTGGATTGTACCGGCAGCAAGGAATGCAGATGGCTTTGTAAGCTCCACTGTATAGTAGCCGTTCTCGTTGATGAGACCGAATTCCTGCTTCCTGCTGTTGTTGATGTCCCTTACGATCTCGTCGGTATCTGCAACCCTATGTAGATGCACTGAGATCGAGTTCTTCATGAGCTCATCCTGGAAGTCATGCCAATTCACGTTGAAGAATACCCTGTGGATAGGTTCGAACATGAGTCCTTCGTCGTAGATGTTCTCGAGCTCAACGAGAGCGAATCTTGCAGGATGGTTCTCCCTTTCCTCTTCTGTAAGGTTCTTCTTCAGGTCCTCCCAGCAGGACTTTGCAGTTGCGAGGGAATGGTTTCCATCTCCCATTGCAAAGAGAAGTGGATTCTCGGGGTCGAGCTTCTCATAGAGGTTTCCGAATCCATCGAGGATTCCCTCCATGTCGCTTTCGCTGTTGACGAGGTATCCCTTGATGTGGCCGCCATTCATCATCAGGTCTGTGTCGTAGACAACCTGAAGTTCATCCTTCCTGTCCCTGAGAGGTTCGATGATTGCCCTTTCCCTGTCGGAAATGAGGACCATGATATGAGGAAGCTCAAGCGATGCGTTCCTGCGGATCTCCTTCCTTGGTGGAATCCTGTCAAGGATCGTTCCTTCGGTTGCCCTGATCAGAGAGACTGAATCCTTCGAGTAGTCGTAGCGCTCGAGGTCCAGTGCAGCCATCAGGCCATATCTTGTTCCGGACTCTGTGGTTCTCTCTACCAGGATGAAGGAATCCCTGTACTCATCAAGCACTTCATCCTCGAGGTATCCCTCCATCATCTCGTTTATGCTCTGGATCCTCTCCTCCTTCCCAGGCTCTTCCAGATAGCATTCCGGAAATATGAGATTGAGGGTGGAAGGGGAACCTTCTGTGAAATCCTCCACAGCCTTCCAGTAGTCACGTTCGGATGTGTACTGGTCGCAAGCAACCACTGCCCATTTCTCTGCATCCAGGTCCTTCTTCGGCAGAAGTATGTCAGCACTCCTGAAGCCGTAACGGGCGAATCTGTCATCTCGTATTTCCATAATGTTGCCTCCTAGGAAAGTTATTTGCTAGAATCTATATATAAGGATATTAAGGGCAATGAGCCCCGTTGGCAAGGAGAAATGATGGCAGGAAGAAGTCTGATCCTCATTGGAGGCAGTGGACCTGAGGATCTCTTGGGATTGGATACCTCGATATACAGGAGCATAATCGCAGCAGACAGCGGCTATGACCTCGCGGTGAAGCTTGGTCTAACTCCAGATATCGTAGTTGGGGACCTCGATTCCACAAGGTACAGCGAGGTGCTGAGGAAGAGCGGTATGCATGTATCGTCCCGTGACAAGGATGAGTCGGATTTCGAATTGGCCCTGATGAGCCTCAGGGATGACGAGGAATACGATCTTCTCGGAGGCGGGGAGGGAAGGATCGACCATACACTCTCGATATTCTCATCCTTCATCAAGTACAGGCCACCACGCATCTGGAAGACAAGGGTTGACTACATGGTATCCTTCAGGGAATCGGATTTCCATGCGGATATAGATACGGAGGTATCCTTCTTTCCAGCACTTCTCGGGCAGAGTCCGACAGTCGATACCTACGGCCTTGTATGGAATCTCTCGGATGATGTGCTCTCGCCATCCTTCATGAGTCTCTCCAACAGGTTCGAAGATGAAGATATATCCATAAGGAGTACAGATACTCTCTTTGCAAGATTCGACAATGCAAAGTTGGATTTTTCCTCATTGGATGTTAATATCAGAGTATGCTGAACTATAGAAGAGTAGTTGAATTCTCGTCCCGTGCACATAGCTATCTGCTTGCGCTATACATATTCTTTGTCCTGCTCTTCGGACTCAGTTCCTATCTGCCGGTAACCGAGAGCTTCTTTACACTGGTTACTGTGACAAGCCATGTGCTTGCCTGGACGATGATACTGTTCGGCATATGGATACTCATTGCATCGGTCCTGCTTACCATAAGAAGCAGGGTGCTTTGCCTCAAGCCGGTATTGCTTACACTCCTGAGGACTGCAGCGATGCTGGTACTGTCCCTCGTACTCGATACATTCAGGATACTTCTGGTCGAGGGAGTTACAATAGGAGTTTAGGTCATTATGGAATCAATCTACGCAATCAGGGGCGCCATCGATACAGACTTCGATGGAGTTGCCAGCATCGACAGGGATGTGAAGATCCTCATGGACAGGCTCTATGAGGAGAATGAAATTACAGATGAGGATGTTGCCTTCATCATCTTCAGCCAGACAGACGACCTCAGGAGCCGCAATGCAGCTGCTGCATTCCGCGCAGGCGGGAAGGGCTCCGCTGTTCCTCTCTTCTGCGTGAAGGAGGCTGAGATCTACGGAGCCATGCCGAGAGTCATCAGGGTGATGGTCGTCATAAACCACGCGAGAA